>OHDP01000014.1_pt1 | contig 105572 bp, 119 predicted proteins | sample 1567011 | NCBI WGS metagenome assembly OHDP01 (sample SAMEA3879532, study PRJEB24766) | human gut metagenome | biome: human-associated habitat; feature: feces | place: USA | collected 1985/1987
GAGTTTACGATAATCAGTTGACGCTCTTTTAATTATTTTCGTCGAACTCACGTTATCTTATATAGACCGGAACTGCCACAGCCTCCACCTCGGCTCTTACAGGAGAGTTCTTCGACGATGCGGAAGAATGGAGAGGTGGTGTAGTAGAACGTCATCTGTGCGATGCGGGTTCCGGCTTTAATGGTAAACTCAACGTCGTTATTCTTCAATAGCACATGGACGTTATCGGTGTAGTTCGGATCTATCTTGCCGACCATTACATCTGCGTCGAATGTCTGACGGCCGTAGAGCTTCTTCCATACTGGGATGAAGCCGAACAATTTAATCTTTCTCTTTTTGCATCCGTAGCCTACCATGCCGTGAAGGGAGCATCCACTACGAGGCTCTATCTTGGCTTCGGTGCCATTGGGGAGGTTGATGGCGAAATCCATAGGGATTTTTACTCGGCTGTGCGCAGGGATGCGAATATCACGAGGCACTGTGAGGTCATAGCCGATACTGCCTCTCTTTGCTTTTACTGGCAGTGAAAAATCATCCGAGAGAGGCTTTATTTCAAATTCTTTGCGGACAATTTTCTTTGACTGTTCTTTTTTCATTTCGGAGGGATGATGTTTGTCGATTCTTTGAAAACACCCGCCGGATTTTACTCCGGCGAGTGCATGGGCGCAGAGAACGAGTCTGACATCTGTCAGCTCTTATGCTTTATCGAAGGTTACTCTCAACGACTGTGAGACTGTCTTGGTGGGCGGAGTGATGGTTACGACTGCCCCGGTCTCACGGTCAACGATGTCCTGTTCATCAGTGATTGCTTTGAGGAACATCTCGCGTGCCTTCAACTGGCTTGCGATACTGTCCTTCTGCTTGATGAGGTCGAGATACTGGGGGTCGCCGCTCGATGCGTAATCGTAGCGTGTGGTGTTGGAGACACCGACCTTTGCGCCACCGAAGGCGGCATCATTTCCACGGACGAGGACTGCCGACTGAACGGCCTTACCGATGGCGGGGTTCTTCATGAATTGTTCGCAGACTTCTGAGATTGCCTTGATCTGAACGAAGGCTGTGATGGCATCTACTTTGCCGTCTGTTACTTGGGCAACGAGGCTGTCGGCAAGGTTGCCCTGTGCCTCTTTCGAGAGGTTGGCGGTGCTTACAAAAGCTACCAGTGAGTTGTTAGTTTCCATCTCTTTTCGGGTTTAGGAGTTTGCTGCGTCTTTCTTGTAGTCCGCCACTGACCAGTGGACGAACTTGAAACTGAGATACCACATAACGCCGAAGGCGGCGAGGGTAAACAGGTTGAAGTGTCCTGCGAGCAGGTGGTAAACGCAGAACGTTGTCATCAGCATGAACATGATAACTGCGACAACGACCATGTAGCCGTTCATGATTTTGAGGAATGTTTTCTCTGTCATCTTTCGTTTAGGTTTTCTTTATTTGCATTTGAGCCGTTGGGCTGTGAATTGATGGGAGGCTGTGCCTTCCCGATTGGGATGATGTTAGCGAGTGCTACCATCGTGGCCGTCGGTACTGATTGCCGACGGCGTGGGGTCCGGGCTTTCCCCGGATGGGGTCTTTGGGGGATTTTTCATCTTCTTCGGTCTTTAGTATAAAACTTTATTTGCGATAGTATTTCTTACATGTTGGTAAGTGATTTTTACGATGCGAAGTTAGTCATTTATGTTGGATTGACAAAGCCATAAATCAAAAATTTTTCTTTCTGATTTTATTTTTTTTGTTGGCTAGCAAATCCGTTCTTCCTCGTATGCGTGCGTATGAGCTCGCGCGCGTATCTCCCCAAAGTAGAATAATATTATTTATCTCTAAGATTATTATATATAATATACTACTAAGGGTCATTTTCCGAGGAGCAAATTGACCCGCGCCGTGGTTAGTCATCGTGGTTAGCTGACAAAATGACACACCAATAAACCGTTGATATTACAGACATTACAAACACTATGTCGTGGTTACTTGTCGTGGTTAGTAGCATTTTGCTACCGCCTATTTTGGGGCTGTCGTGGTTACTCATCGTGGTTACTTTGATTTTTTCCGCCGCTGTAAGGCGTTGATATTACAGGATTTATATGAGGGTTCATCGTGGTTGCTTGCCGTGGTTAGATGGGTCATTTTCGGGGTCATTTTCTGGCTTCCGTGGTTAGCCATCGTGGTTACTTGTCGTGGTTAGCTGTCGTGGTTAGCAACTTTTGAAACGCATTTGTAATCCGTTGAAATATCACACATTACAAACGCTCTTTCGTGGTTAGCTGTCGTGGTTACTTGTCGTGGAGACCTACCGTGGTTACTTGCTCCATTTTTGAGCATTTTTCGGAGGTGCCGGACGAAGGGTTGCTGACATTTTGCTACCGCTTTTCCGAGGGAATTTTGGAATGATGTTGCACCGCTATCATCTTTGATCTTTCCAGACATAATTTTCCAGTTCGTTGTAATTGCATCGGAGATATGGAACTTCCATCAACTCCGTGTATGTTCAACTTTATACCACCACTACTATGGTAAAATTCAAAGACCCCGACCTGATGTCGGCGTGCGCGGAGAAGATCATCGACAGACTCTATGAGCTTGCTCTCTGCGACACAAGAATCATGGTTTGCGACTGGCTCGCCTACGCGACACTCGCAACCTATCGCCTCGTCAATGAGATTACTGGCGAAAGCGACCTCCCTACGATGGATGAGTGCTTCGATGGCACTGCCGTCACTCCTGACCTTTCGGACAATCCGAAATGGAGCATACTCAAATACTGGCACGAATTTCATTGGCAGAAGGCAAACACCCCCGCCGGCGAGAGCGAGTATGAGAGCTACTTCTCCATCGTTGCACTCCAGTTGGGCGATGTGATGTTGTCGATGTAACGACATCTTCTCCTCTCAAGTCCGGGCACCGGGATTCTCATGATGGTTCGGGCGGCTCCCGGTGCCTTCTTTATCATAGAGAGTGCATTGATCATTCAAGCTTACACATATCTTCCTTATACTTCTTTCTTTCTCTTTCCAGTCTGTCATGGAGCGTATTGACAACAGCTTCGTCATTCTGAGCATCATAGACCCAGTAATCTATACCGCCTTTCCAGTGGCGACTGGCTTCAATATGGAATGAGTGGTCATCGTTGCAATCTTCATTGGCCCAGATGCTATACTTACTTATTTCATTGTTGTTGACCAGAAACTCGTGGGCTATCTTACGGACATAAGCAATCATCTGCTTCTCGGTCATCTCTTGGGTGAGTTCAAGATAACCGCCAAGCACCTGACTGGTGCTATCGACTTCGAGGTTCCATCTGCTTTTCATTTTCTTTGACTTTAAGGGGGTTATGCATTAAATTTGATATACGAAGGCCATAAAGCATTTATTTTCAGGGCTTTCAACTTTTATTAGCAAGTAAATAGGCGTGTAGAGGGTAATCAAATCAACAGAACTTTGATAAAATAATCTTGGTTATATTTGTGTGGCATCGATAAAATGACTAATTTTGCAGAACCAATTATGAACATACAGAATCCATATGGTGAAGTGGAGCATAAGGTCTTCAAGAGGACTTTTCTTCAGGGAACCGAGGTCGGCGTTGAATTTGACCCGCCAATGACCTCGGAGGACTTCTGCACCCGAATTGTGCCGTTTGTTGACAAGACGTTCAATGTGCATATTACCGATGAATTAGACAAATCAACTGAGAGAGCCGAACTGACTTCAGGTGACGGACAGGTAAAGTTTGACTTCGGGCTAAATTCGGCGAAGGCATTTATTGGAAAATTGGCATATAAGAGCTTTAGCTCATCGGTCATACAGCACATCGCAACCTTGGTGAATTTCTTAAAAGAGGTTGCTTGTGTAGATACAATCAATCAGACATACATCAACAAAATAAATGTATGGCCAATTGAATCAAAAAACAGCAAATTATCTTTCAGTGGTGCTTCATTCTTCATTTTCAAGAGAGAGCATATCGAGGACATAGCCAACATAAATTTTGAGGTATCTGATTATCCTGTAAGTGCCGCAAAAGAGGCTGTTGTCAATTGTGGCGATTCAGCATCGTTGAAGGCTGTCATACGAGTTGAGCTAAAAGATGAAAAAAATGCAAGTTTCTCTTTGGGTCTTAGAGCTCAAGCGTTGAATGTAAATGTTGATGATGTAATTTCAGATTTACCAAAACTAAATGAGATTATATTTGCAGCATTTACCGATATTGTATCTGACAACATTTTTGACTTAATGTCTAAGGAATCATTATGATGGAAGAATACGGATATAAAATAGCCGAGCCTGAACACATTGCAACATCCAATCACAGTTCGCATGGTTGGGTATTGAGGCTCTGCGTATTTTCATCCGTAGCACTGTCATTCGGCGGCACAGCCAATTCTGAGTCTTTACAAGCGTCGAACAACACTCACGGCGAATCAATTTTATTGTGCGAAAAGACCGATGTCGCATTCTCTGATAAACTGGTATCGGAACTCAATCTAAATGCAGAAATTAAGGAGAGGTTGATTTCTCGCCTGATGCAATTTAAGAATGAATTAAAAAAAGGATGGAACGGCAACGCAGAACTTCCAATGGAGGAACAGTCTGTGTCGAATGCCTTAGCTGCCGTTGAGGCAACCTCAGCAGAGGAATTTGCAAAATGGACTGTGTTCCCATCTCCAAACGGAACTATATTATTTTCTCCGACCGATAATTTAATAGCAGGTATAAGCGTTGGCAATGATGAATTCTCTTATGCAGCAATTGGCAATAGAGGCCAGGAGATAAAAGGAAAAGAGGGATTCTCAGTTTCCTCCTTCAAATTAGCATTACGTCTGATAAACTCAATGAATGAGGCATGAGCAGAGCAGCAATCCATGATAAGGGAATAGATGATTCTGAACCAATATCGCGGATTTTGTTCTGTCCGTCTATGGTTGTGGATGGATGCGTATCACCAACGGCATTTGAGTTGGACGACTTGGAACGTGGCCCCGAAACCTATGTTTCATTATTCCTGCTCAATATCTTCCAACCGACCAAAGAGAACTGCATTAACCTTCATGCCAGAAAAAAGGGGGATACGTTGTACGGATATGCAACATCTCTAATCTGCAAGTGCAAAGACATTGCCTTTGATGGAATCTCGATTCTTTTCAAAAGGCACGACAGAAATACAGCCGGACATATCGGGATGCACTTTTCAAAAGAAGGCAGGGCTATCAAAGGTAGGTGTGCAGATCCATCATTCATAATAATGACACGCCTTATTGCACGTCAATTCGCGGCAATTCAGTTCCCTGCGTAGGCATTATCAAATAGACAATACACGAAAAAAATGGAGGCGCGCCACGAAAGCAACGTCTCCATTCCTACCTAAGAATGAATAAATCAGAACAACTTCACAATAAGGGTAGCATACACTTCCGTAAACAACCCGATTTCGAGCCAAAATACGGCGTTTCTCCGCATTAAGAGAGCGAGAATGATACCGAGTACCATCGGACACCACAAACCGCCGCAGAACGCATCCCAGAGGATTGCCCAGGCAAACATCACTACGGATGCCCCGATGTGGACGCTTCGTGTAAATCCTTCCTTGAACGCCGGAGATGCTGGTGTCAACACTTATTCTGTCATTATCGTTTCGTTGTCGTGGTTCGCATCCATAGCCTCCACCGAGGAAACGATAGACCGGCAGAGTGTAGCGGTGTGTGCCTGACGCCAACTCCGACTGCGGCATCGGTGCGTAGAACGCAGTAGTGTCAACCATCGTTTCTCTTGTTTCCGTCACGGTGCAGGGCGGCTTCTCCGTGCGTCCTTTGCCGATGAATAAACCGGAAAGGAATGCTATCAGTCCTGCGATAGCCAAGAGGATGTAGTGTTTCGTTTTCATGCGTCAAGAGTATTGATGTATTGAATGATTGAGTTGACGTGGAGTGAGGTGATTGCATTTTTCCCTTCATCCGAAAGCAGGAACTCAACATCTTTCTTGTTATCCTGGAATAGGTTCTCGGTCAGCACTGCGGGACAGGCCGTGTCGCGTGTCATAGCAAGCGACTGTACCCAATACTTTTCGGGCGGCACACAGCGGTTGCCAATAAGCCCAATCTCAGTGGCGTTCTCCGTGAATATCCGGGCAAGCTCCTTGGAATAGGTGGAGGCGTTTTTGCTGACGAATACCGAGAATCCCGAAGCAGTGTGCCACTTACCGTCTGCTCCGGCGGCATTGTTGTGTATCGACACAAGCACCACATTCCTTGCTCCAAGTTTCTTTGACCACGCATTCACCCTGCGCACCCGCTCCTTGAGCGGGGTGTCGTTTATCACCGGCACGAGCAGCTGACAGTCTATGCCGCGCAGCGTAAGCTCACGACTCACCATCCGTGCAATTTCGCGGCAATATCGATACTCCTGCAACCGATTATCCGGGCTGCACTTCCACCCCGGCAACAGAGGGACGCCATGGCCGTTGTCAATTAATACCTTTATATCCATGTCGTTCAGTCTTTGAGATCCTTGAGGTCTATGTCAAAGTGGCGGGAAGTCTTGTCAACGAGTATCTTCTGAAGGGTCTTTGCCCATTTCGCGCCGTTGCAACTTGATTCGTTTTCCAGAATGGACCACAGCTGCCAGAAGCAGATAGCTCCGGCTGCAATCTTTGTAAGGTCGATTGGCAGACCGTCGGTAATGTAGTGCTGTATGAAATACGCGACTATCACGAGGAAGTAAGACTTCATCAGCGTTATAAGCACTTTCCCGAAATGCGACGAGGCGAATTTGTGGCCGTCCTTACGGACTCTTTTGGGATGTGCTTTCTTCACCCTCTTGCCAAGCTGCCATGCCGTATAGCAATCGGCCAGGATAAGCAGGGTGCAGATGATGATGTATGGGAGCGTAGGCGCAATGATGGCTATTGCTGCTCCAATCAAAGAGAATAATGGACGGAAAATATCAGATATGTTGTTCATGATGATAATTGATTAAAGCAATGAGACAAGAGCGCCACATGTCGAACCTATTACAGAGCCAATAATGTCGGCAATTATGTCAAGCCAATCCCACTTGTTCCCTGGGGAGAATTTGTCTCCGTATTCTTTACCGACACCGATGGCCACACCTGCTGTCAGTCCCGCAATAAGCGACTGACAATAGTTCGCGCCGGCCAAAGATTCAATGGCGGATGCAGTTGCTGAAACCAGCACACATACAGCAATGTGTTTGATTTTATCTGTAGGTATTCCCATGACACTCTTTTTATGCAAAAGTAATTGCAATTAAGCGAAAAACGACAAAATAGGTTACTGCTCCTATCGGACAAAATGCTTAATCAGCAATAGGATAAATAGTTCGGTGGAAAGTGAAATGGCTCGGCAAAATACCGAGCCATAAATTAAGTATTTAAATCAGAAGCCTGCGTACCGCTTCTATTCGTCCTTTTCCCTTTTACAGGTCTCCCTCGCCCTGACCTTGCACTCCTCGACGTAGGCCATGTAGGCGGCGAACTGCGCGGGCTTGGTGTCGCGCTCGCGGTTGACCTCAATCTCCTTGCCGTAGGAGTATCGCAGAGCGATCAGCCGTTCCACCTCCGCGTCATATTCGGCCTTTGACAGTGCGGGAAAGTCGGCGGGGTCGACCTCCTCCCATTCCTCCGGGTCGGCCACAGTGGCGTGGCGGGCGTCGGATGGCTCCTGCGAACCGCGGCGCCGCAGCACCATGCCCTCTCCGGCGGTTATTTCCCATAAGCCGATACTTTCTTTAAATCTTTTTTCCATGATGATTGATGTTTTTAGGTTGTTGCAATAGTGATATTCTTGGCCGCCGCCTGCGCAAACAGCTCGTCACTGACCCGGGCGTAGGCCGTCGGGTGCAGAGTGATGGTGATTGCCGCCGTATTGGTCGCATTCTCGATCATGTAGCTGATGGATTCAAGCGACAGAAGCGGAGAATCGGAAAGCAACACCGTCGTTATAAGCGATTTTAGACGCACCTCGCGCAACCGTTGGCATGCCTGAAACATCCGCGAAGTGTAGTTGCATGCCGACATGTCAAACGTTCCCAATATCTCCTCCAACGCATAGCATCCGTCAAACATGCTCTGCGCATTGGCGGACACTCTAAACTCGCCTCTGTAGTAGCCGTTGAAAGCAACCACTTTCATGTTGCGACACATATAAAAGCAATAAGCGGTTCCGATGCTTCCGTTGGTCGCATGCAATATGGGAGCGACAGCCGATAATTGCCACATAGCCGCGTATTCGTTCAGCAAACTCGTCACCCCTGTCTTACGGAAATCCAGCATCCGACGTACCTCTGCCGTGGTAAGCGCCAAAGAGCCATACATGAAGTTTCCGGTTTCGGGTTCATAGTGGCCTATCTGCCAGACGTCACTTCCTGTACCGCTATACATAGTCATCGCTTGATTAAACTGCGCAATGAGTTCTGCCGACGGCTCCTCCCATAGGGCGTCTGCCTGCTCCAGCGCCGTGCGTTCGGCGGCGGTCACTTCGCGGAAGTCTGATATGTCCTCGTTCGGTGTCAAAATCTTGCGGGTGAAGAACTGATGGAAATTCGTGGGTCGGGATTGGGTAATGAAATTACCCCCCCCGATTACGTATATCTCTGTCAGTGAATCATTTACAATTCTTTGCTGTATAGCCATGATGTTTCGTATGATTAAACGGTTGCGAATGAGATGTTTTTGGCGGCTGCCGCGGTCACAAGCCCCTGCCAAGCCGCGGCCTCCTCGTCGGTCAGAGCCGCCGCCGCCGCGTTGGTCGTGTCCCCCGTCAGCTTGGCATACACGGCGGGATTCACCGTGATGGTGATGGGCTTGGTCTGATATGACGCTCTGCGTTGGATGGTCTTCTGCACAGATTCAAAATTCCACAGAGGGGAGTCGGCGAGGCTGATGTTGCAGTTGATAGTATCGAAAACCACATATTCCAAAGCATAGCAGTGATAAAACATATCAACCGTGGAGGCGCAATTCTCGAGACTGATGTACGAAAGTACCTTTTTCAACTTCTGGCAGTTGTAGAACATGTTTTGAGCGCGGCTTGCATCAATATAACCGAAACTCGAGACCGCCTCCAGACTGGAGCAGCTGTGAAATGTCTGACTCCAATTCAGCTGCATCTTCGCTTCGCGGAAAGGCAGCACCGTGCGGAGGCCGTATTGTCTGATATATGCTTCATTGCGCGGCAGACCAAGACGCAGATTTGTCACCGACGCATTGTAGACGTTCACCGCTTCCTCATACGACATCCATATCCCGTTGCCGAGATAGGGGTGCTCCGCGTCGGGGGCGTTGGCGGGGTCGTACTTGCCCCACTGCCCGAACGCCGCGTCCCACATGTCGTTGAACACCTGACGCGGATCGCGCCCCACTTCCACCAGCCCGTTACCGTCGAACCGGTACAGCCGGTTCTCCTGCCTGAAAACCCTGTCAGTGCGGATATGTTCGAATCCGTGTTCTGTAACATTATAATCATGCTCCAAGAACCCGGCGGGAAACTTACCGTCAGCCGACCACATGGCGCACATGCCACCCTCGTCGGCGCCATACCGGCGGAACCACACCCCCGTCGCCGGCACATTATCCGCGTCGTAGAGGCCGTCGAAAGGAACAATACCGATGGAGTGTATATTAGTATCATTCCTCATTATGAGTTCATAACATCCCTGTATGGCTGTATATTGTTCGTCGACAATCTCTGTGAGATTGCTTATTGCAGTGGTATGGCCTGACACAGTGTTACCCATTGCAATGACCCTGTCATTGAGCGTATTTAAGGCACCATGCGCTCCCTGCGCCGCTGTTTTCGCAGCGTCCGCAGTTTCCTGCGCCGCATCAGCCGACGCCTGGGCGGCTTCAGCAGTTGACTTGGCAGTGTCAGCAGTGGACTGTGCGGCGTTGGCAGAGTTATGAGCAGCAACAGCCTTACTCTTGGCATCCTTCGCCTCGTTATATGCCGTGGTAGCAGTATTCGAGACTATCGTCAACTGTTGAGTGAGGTTGTTGTCTGCCTGTGTTCTTGCGTTAGTCTCGGTCGTAAGAGAGGCATCAGCAGACTCTATAAGCTCCTCCAGGACTTTACCGACTCTTTCTGCGGTATTCAGGCCTTCCTGATCCTCATGTCGGATGGTACTCGCCTGACTTTTTAAGTTGGTCTTGTTGTTTAATCCCATTGTGAGTTGTATTAAATTATTCCGATTTTCCTAATTTTCACTGCGCCTGATGCCTTCTGCGAACCGGGATTGCCGGACATCAGACCTTTGCGTTTGCAGTATGCGACACAATCCTGGAGATAGCAGTTGGCAACCTCCAGTGTATCGCTGTAAGCATTGGACCTTTCAGCCGATGAGATATGGGATGAGTAACTGTCCTCCTTCATCATCACACCGAAGCGGGTGGCATTGAAGTCCCCAACCATCAAGTATTTGGCAAAGACATAGTAGGACATGGCGGCTTTCAGTCCGACAAAGGTGTAAATCTTTTCTCCCGACTGATATGTGCCACCTTTCAAAAGCATGGCAATCTTCTCATCGTATTCTCCTTTTTCAAGGATAGAGAGGAACAGTTCGTCACCGAGGACTGGCTTTATGTTCATCTGCTCGGCTTCTACAATGTAGGCGTTGAGCTTGTCTTCATCGGTATTTTTGCTGACAGGTCTGCCATATTTGGCGACCTCTGCCGGAGTAATCAAATGTTCCATATCAGGCTTTTTTGGAATTTATAGGGGATGATTCTGCCGACTTGTTGGAGATGTAGACAAGCGGCTCTATCTCATAATTGTCCGAGGGATTGGCAACTTCAAACCAGTGGTCGAAGATGCGTTTCAAGGCTCTGGAAATTGCTCTGCGCTGCTTGCTGACGTATGAGTTGTAATATTCGTATGCTTCGGCAAGGACATCGCCTGAGAAGCCGAGTTTGCCTATTCTGATGCAATACCACGGCTCCTGACCGAAAGCGGAGTAAATTCGTTCTGTTGTGCTTGACTCTGTTACTGTGAACTTGTCATCGTAGTTGGTGCCTTCTACATTGATGAACTCCGGCTTATCATCTGCGGAGTTGACGACAATCTCCATGATGGAGCAGGCATTGTTGTCCCCCTGAAAGGCATCCAGGCTGTCACTGAGGTCATACTGGGAATCTTCCTTTTCTTTGGCATTGCCGTTCTCATCGAACTCATACTGGACGCTTTTCTTATGGACGAAAAGACCGGACAGCATGAAGCCATTGCGGACGTTGCGGTACTTGACATTATCAAGACCTTCGTCTGTGGATAGATTCGTTACAACCTTATCGTAGATGGGCTTGGGATAGGTAAACTTGCCGTCCATCGACACCCACAATACCTGTCCGCTATAATGCTCAATGCCTCCGCAAGCCTGGATTTGGTCAATCACTACTGCGGGGATGGGGTTGAATGAGTGATATTTCTTGACTGTGGAGCGATCTACATTTATCCTGCGCCCATTGCGTGTCTTGTTTCCTTCCCAGTCGGGATGAACATTGATGTAGGTTACACATCCGGCATCGTCTTCTTCTTCAAGACGGCAATTCTCAAAGGGGATGTGCTGTATCTCACAGATTTCACAAGCGAGATTATAATTGACATGAAGGGCAAAGCCGTTGAATTTGGCGATGTCCTGTGCGATGAGGGAGAATATATCGTCTATGGTCTCTCCCCTGCGGTTACATACATACTCAGAAAAATTGGTGTTGCTTAAACCATTACCCTCAATGAATGTCTGATAACGCTCCAAACAGGTGCCACCTGTCGGGCTGTTCTGAATGAGGTCACTCATCCTTTGCGGGTACAGGTTATCGGAGCCATAGGCTTGGATATTGAGCTGGCTTAGATATGAGGTGCTGAACCTCTTGCGCGGTCTGATTACGTTATTGACATTCATTCTTGGGTATCGGTTGGGTGGTGAGTATTACTCCTGGTCGGGAGCTTCTTCGGGTTCCTCGACACTAACCTCATCAGCGTCGGAGGGCTCGGCATCTTCGGAGACTTCTACCTCGGCGGCTTCAACCTCCGGGGCGGTCTCTGTGGGAGGCTCGTCGGCAGATGCTTCGACGGCAGGAGCGGGGTCCGGCTCTGACTTTTTCTTGCCTTTCTTGCGAGGGGCAGAGGCTTTCAGAGCGGAGTTTTCACTGCGGAGCAGTTCGTTCTCCTTTGTGAGAAGTTCGTTCTCATTTGTAAGACGAGCGATGACAGCATCCTTGTCTTCGGCTTCGGGAGCATCGTCGGTCTTTGGGAGCCGGGACTTCCAGCCTTCGGGCAGATGCTCGAACAGCTTTTCGTTGGCGGGATTAAGAGCGAGAAAGCGGAGGGCGGCTTCATCAGTGATGTTGGCGTTTGAGTAGCACTTCGGCTCACCAAAGAATGTGATGATGGCTCCGGCTTTCAGTACGAAATCGGATTTCTTAGGCATGGCTTTATTTCTTTTGAGATAGATGAGTATTTCCATATAAGCATCCCGATAGCAGTCGCTACAACCTCTGTTGGTGATTTCTCTGCCAAAGATGTTGAAGTACAGACTATCGAGAAGCGAGCGGTCAAGAGATGAAAAGCCGTCTTGGTAACGGCTTTCCATTTCTTTGAGACGGGTCATGGTTTCTTCGTATGTCATGGCGACAAACTGTTAGGTACCACTTACAAGGGATGCCAGTGCTGTGCGGGTAGCCGCAACGGACTGGTTGAACAGGAATATTCCGGCAGAGGGAGCGCCCGCTTCCTCAAATGTGGCGGACCATCCACCCTCGGTGTCCTCCGAATATTTGTCGTCAGCGAGTGCAGTAGCAGAAAGACCCTGCTCGAAGCCGTAAATCTCGAAGGTGTTCTTGCCGTCTTTGCCGCCGTACTTGTTTTCCAGGATGGCGACAAACAGACCGTTTGCAAGAGGGTTGATGATGTTCTTTACCACATCGGGACCATTGTCGAGTATCACGAGACTGACACCCTTCGTGAAGTTCTTACGATAGGTGCCTTCGGCGAGAGCCTTGTTCGTGCCCGTGTAAGGAGTCTTACCGGGCACGTACATACGATAGGCTTTCTTACCAGTCTGTAATACCAGAGTGGTCAGGATATTCGGGTTGCTCTCATCGCGGACACAGCTGTCAAAGTCTATATCATCGTAGTTGATGAGATAGCCATAGTTACGGAGACCCTTCGTTGAGGGGTTCTCGCAATTCGCCATCATATCTGCGGCGAGCTTATAGTCACAACTCTGAGTGCTCATGGGGAATAGAGGGATTAGAATGCTACCTGAACGAGGTCGTCTTCGCCGACGAGTGTGCCGATTTTCGATGCGGCAAAGATGTGGTTCAGACGAGTGACATGGTCGAAAGTGATGTCAGTCTTGGCGATGGCGTCCGTATCGGGTGTTCCGATGAACAGGTTCGATGCGGATGTTACCAGGGCGCGGTGCGGGCAGTTGAGCGACGTGCCGTTGTCCTCATACTTCTTGATCATGCGGTCCCAGATGTCGCACACCACTACGGGGTGTCCGTCATACTTGGAGAGCTGGATGCCGGAAGTAACCATCTCCAGTTGGAGCTGGAGGTTGTGCAGGCGCTTCACGTCGTTTCGGAGGGCCTTGAACAGTGAGTTCGTCATGAAGATGGCGTGGTCGGGCTTGTCGAAGATGCGCGAGTCAGCGTCGGAGAGCATCGAGTCAACGATGCCGATGGCGACACCTTCCTTGCGGATGGCTGCCTTCTGCGTAGCATAGGTGACCTTCGGCATGCTCTCGGTGTTCTTCTCGGTGTTGGCGGCGATGGGAGTGAGCTGATGTTCATTGGCGGTGGTGATGGCCTTGAGGCGCTTCCATAAGCCGTCAGTCATTGTGAACAGGTTCTTGTTGACACCTGCCGTGAGCAGACCGCTGTCGGAAATGTTCTTGGCATCCTTGTCTCCGAACCAGGCGATACGCCACAGCATCTCTTTCATAGCACGGGTCAGCAGAGGAATGACGATATCGTTCCAGTAGGCAGTGCCGATGATTTCGCTTTCGTCGGTGCCAGTGTTGAGCGAATACTTGGCGATAGTGTTCTCCAGGTCCTCGTAGCAGATTTTCAGAGGAATCTGATAGTCTCCGAGTTCCCAGGTCTTTTCGATGCCAGTCACGTTGATGTTCTCGTATGTGGGCGAACAGCCGGAGGCGTTCTTACCTACATCACCGAGGCTGTCGATGTAGCCGAGCTTCTTTCCGTCGTACACACCAGTCTCGGTGGTGCAGACAACTTCAAGGTCGGGGTCGTTGAAGGTGCTGAGGAACAGGAGCTCGGAGAGGTCCCGAATCGCACCATTATCGACGGTGAAATTTTTGAAGTTAATCATTGTCGTTAAATTTTACTTGTTAATGGAGGGTTGGGGAACTTACTTGTTGCGTTTCTTGGCGAGTGCATCCTTCTTCTCGCGGAGTGCCTTCTGCACGGGAGTTTCCTGTGCGGCGCAGCCGTTGCGGTTCTCACGGAAACCACGGCCAGCGGGCGATTCCTTAGAAGATGATGCACTTACCTTGTTGAGCCATGCGAGACCGCCTGCGCGGTTGACTTTGGCGAGGATGACCTTCTCGTTGGACGAGAGGACGCGGGCGCCTTTGAGGGCTTCGAGCTGGGCTTCCAGTTCCTCCTTCTCCTGAGTGAGGGTGTCAACCTCCTCGGTGAGGGTATCGTTCTCGGTCTGAAGCTCCTCAATCTTCTCGACCATTTCGTCCTCGTCGAGGCCTTCGGCAGTCACGTCGTCATCGGCGGGGATGATGTCGGTTACTACGCCTTCGGCGATGATGATGGTGGAGCCGTCTTCCATGACGAACTCGCCGTCGGGAGAAGCGGCGTCGCCAACCTGGGGCTCGCCTTCCTCACGCTCGATGGTCAGTTCGGTGCCGTCAGCAGCGGTGACTGCGAGAGCGTTCATCTTGACGTCGGACAGCTTCTTGTAGCCAGCCTTTGCGAGGAGGCGCGAGATCACACCGCGCTCGACGCTTACTTTTGCTTTTTTCTTGTTCATTTTGCGGGTTGTTTTGGTGTTATTAAATGTTCTTATACGCTTTGCGGTGATGGGTGCAAGCACCTCCGAAATAAAGCCGAGTTCAAGGGCACGGTCGGCATTGATGAAAATGTCCTTATCCATGAGTTCCTGGAGTTCGGTCTCATCTGCGCCTGTGCGTTCCACATACAGCGAGAGGATTTTCTTCTGCTCGTTGCGAAGCTGCTCTACCTGTAAGCCGAGCTTCTTGATACCTGCGTCAATAGCATCGGCTGTGAAGCGGTCGTGGCAACCGAGGTCGGGCCATGCGGCGGCAGGATTGTGGATGCAGAAGTGGGAGTTATCTGTTGCGTGTCGCCTTTCAGCGGGAGCGGCAAGAAGGATGATGGTAGCCATCGACGAACATTCGCCTTCGACGGTACAGGAGATTGTCTTGCCGGACTGACGGAGCTTATCGTAGATAGCCCAGCCTTCGACACAATCACCGCCACGGCAATGAATGCGGATGTCAACCTCATCATCGTCGGGCTTCATACTGGCGAGAAATCCGTCAATGTCTTTGAAGCAGATTCCGTCTATGCCCTCCCACATCTGGAGCATAACTTTGTCTTCTTCGCCAACAATGTCGTTGTAAATCTTAAGGATTGCCATAGCTTTGTGAATTACTTTATCGCAAAGTTACTTTCAAAGCAAGATACACACCCATAAAACACTGTGAATTAGGATGAACGGCACTGTTCAGTTAACTCTTTGGTGGGTATGAGGCACAATCGGTTTCCAATTATTAATTTTGTTCCAAATAATCATCATTTGGAATATTCGGACTATGGCAAAGGTTATTCATGTTCACATTTTCTCCCGTCCGAGAGGGGAAATAAAGGACTACTACTTTTCAAGCATTACGGCAGTCTATTCGGTGCTGACAGCCGAGGACATCGGCGCCCGGAAATCATATCTACTCCACTGCGGTCTCAGCGGCGGAGGCTCAATCATTACAAAGAAGGCAATCATCAAGCAGTCTACTCTTATCGGGAACAGCAAAAAGAAGATGGGGCAATCCGAAGAAGCTCCATCTACAAATGAAATTGGACGTATATGATAACGCCTGCTGTCAGTTCATTAAAAACTGGGGTCTATGTAGTGATTTTGGTAGTGTAGCATCAAGCGGACACCATCTTTGAGCGCCTGACCTTCCATGCACCAGGCTCCGTTCTTTCGCTTCGTAAAGATGTCCTCGCCTTCTTCAAGCTCCGGCAGGATTTCATACCTTCAACCATACCAGTCGAGGCAGTTGGTCTTGTTGTGGCGGACTGCTATCTTCCTGTCTGAGATGATGCGGCTTACTGTGGCGGCTCTCATGTCGCTCCAGTAACAAATCGTACAGGGCAAGCCTACCTTCGGCACTATGGCGTAGATGGCTTTGAGAATTTTCGCCTCTTGCTCCTCCTTCCATTTTGCCTGCAACTTATAGCGGGCGTTCTTCTGCTCCTGTGTGAATGACAGCCATTCTTCAAGGGTCATGTCGTAGGGGTTGGGCTCATTCCTCAATGCTTCCAGTTGAGCAAAACTTTCTTCGGTTATCATGGTCTTTGCTTTTAATCTATTCTATCTTCAAAGGATTGTACTGGGGTGCCGTCAGAGAGAAACGGAACTTTCGAGCATTTGTAGCCGGACCATGTGCCGTACTCATGGATGCGGAACATATAGTATCCGGCTTTTATCAGTTCCTCGAAGGCTCGTTTCATCTCGACACCACGGATGCAGTAGCATACTGCTCCATTCCAGTAACTTTCATTGGAAGATGAGAAGAACGGACAGGTGCCTTCGTTCGTTACTACATAGATTGTGGCTTCTCTGTACTGCGACTGACGGACTGGATGGTAGATGCCACTGTAAGTTGACATGAACGCATCGCAGATGGCTTGCACTACTTCCTCCCTGACTTCGGTCGGCTGTGCGTAATTGTTCTTGGGGATGGTTATCATATCTTCTGGCTTTAGTCGTTATCTTCTTCGTCTTCATCTTCGAGGGCATACAGGCGCTCATTCCTATTGGCTTCTACAAGCAGTTCCAACAGCTCCCCGATGAAGGTTTCACATTGCTCCATGTCCTTAACTACATCAGTCATCCGATATGGGGCACCATTCATTCCATGCCCGTCGGGACCGAGCCAAAGGAGTGCTTCTTCATCGGGGTCGTAGTCTTCGTGGTAGCGGTCGATGTCCTCTATCAGCGTATAGATGTCTCCGTCTGTCATCTCAACATAAAAGGAGAAGTCTTGATCTGCGTCGGTGTACTTGCCGAAGGCAAATTCCAACGTGTCTTCACGATCTTTCCTTTCTTCGACAGACACCGACCATCCATCGGATTCGGCTATCTCCGTGATTCTGTCTATCAGTTTTTGATGTTTCATATTCTTGGGGGCTTATGCTACTTCTTTCTTGTTTGTGGGACAAATCTGATCGTTTACTTTCGCCACTATGAGCTTTCTCTGTTCTTCGGAAACTTCCACATCCTCATACTCATCAGTCTCTTGGTTGAGGATGGAGATTTCAATATCAACATCTGAGACACTTGCTTCTACCTTGTCAAGCTCTATGCCTCCCGTTGGCGGCGTCCAGTAATCTCCGGGGTCGTAATCATCGTGGAAGTCTATATCTACCGTATAGTCGGCTGAAATGCAGATGTCGCTGTAATCAGCAGGGATGCCGGGAAGCCCGTCTATGCCGATTTCTTCCAACTCCGATTCAATAGAGTGTGAGCCAAAATTGTAACAATGACCATACTCGTCCTCGTAACATTCAAAGTCCGAATAATCTCCGTCACAGGGGTCTTCGATGATGGCTTCCATCTTGGAGACTATATCATCTACGATTGCCTGAACTTGTTCGTCTGTCAGTTTCATAGCTTTCGATTTAGTATCGCCAAAGGACGATGTGGGCTTTTTCTTTCATCTTGTCTATCTTCTCCGAGATGATGTCGAACATCTTAATCACGCGAGAATGCACGTCGCAGAGACCGATGACCTTGTAATCTATGTTCCAGTATTGCGTGCCGTCTAAGGTTACGACTCTTGCGTATGCGCGGCACTTATGTCCGTATATGATGCGTTGAAGGAGCAGGCGGTACTTACCACCTTTCGGAGCCTTGCGGATGGCTTCTTCGATTTGCTCGTAGGTATGGGGGTTACTCATGGCTTCTTGTCTTAGATGAGGGTTGCGGCTTTGAATGAGCGGAAGGCTTCTTTCTCACAGTCCCAGAAGCAGATTACATCTGCGTTCTTGGCATCGCCTTCGCCTGTGGTCTTTCTTACATAGTTAAGGTTGAACAGCGTCCCGATGGCGTGGCGGATTTCGCCATTGACCTTCTTGAAGGTAAACTCCACGCTGCCTACAAGCATCCGGGAGTAAACTTTGATTGCCTTCCATGCAGATTTCAGAGCTTGGCTGAAATTCTCGGCTTCTCCTTTTCGGAGGATTGCATGAGCAATCTTAAATAACTTTGACTTGTTGACTTTCATCTTCTTTGACTTTATAGGTTATGTTTTAATTTCTACTGTAAAGTTAATCATTAAAGTTGAGGTGCAAAAGTCATAACTCATTTATTTACAGTGTATTACGCAATTATTTTTCATAAAATACAAGTTTAACTTTTGCTAACAGATACGATAAAAGGCACCCAGAAGGATGCCTTATATGTCATTGGGATGAGGTGGCTTACTTGGAGTAGGACTTCATGATCGTGCGCTTCTGACCGGGTTTCAGATGGTACCACCATCGGGTAACATCAATATCCTTTGCTTTGCGGGCAATCATAATCTTGCCTCGCCCTCTATGGAGGAACCACTTGTCGCAGACACCATCGACCAGTTTGCGGTAGGTCTCCCGATTCTTGAATGAGTCAACGGCTTTGAGGGCGGCGACAATATCATCCACTGCCGGAACCTTAATCCAGGGGAACTCCTGATACACTGGGGCAACTGTGGGAACACTGTCGCCGAGGTCTATGAGGATGGGGAGCGTGTCGGTGCCGAGGTCTCCGATTACGACGTAGTGCTTGAACATAAGCTCGATGCAGTAGATGGGGATTCGGCGGGGGTCAACATCGGCGTGGAGCATGGTAGTGAACAACTCCTTGTCTTCGGCTTCAAGTTCATAGAGTCCGGTCATCGGAATCTTCTTGAAATCGTCGCTTTCGGTTACAGCCTTCGCTGCGAGCATCGGCGACATCGGGCCTTTGATTGTTACCTCTGCGGTCTTGTCGTCAATCGCGAGGGTGTGGATTTGTACGAACTTCATGGCGGTATCAGTATTTGGCGCAGACAATATCGTAGATTGCCTTGCAGATGTCGATGTCATAGAGAGCATCGTGGAGCTTGTCATCTTCGACAGTGATGCCGAGAGTCTTAGCTACGGTGCCTTGCTTGAAGTTGACCATCTGACTGCGACGGTCGGCGAGGTATGGGGTTGCCATTACCATTACGTCGATGCTGTTCGCCCAGAACCATGAGCCGAAATACTTGTCCCCGTTGTGTCCGAACCAGGCTCGGAGGAACTGATTGTCGAAGGACGCATTGTTGTAGCCTACGAGGAAGAACTTGTCGTAGCGGTCATAGCGGTCAACATACTTTGACAGCATATTGATGAACTGGTCGTACACCTGACGCATGGGAGGGTACGCCATGATTTGCTCCTGTGTTACTCCGGCAACGTCGAGGGCGCCCTGTTCGATGACGGCTCCGGGATGAGGTTGGACGCGGAGGTCGAATTTTTCCTTGACTTCTCCGTTGATTACGATGGAGCCGGACAACTGATGGATGCCGTGCTTGTCGGCTTGCGTGCCAGTGGTCTCCAAGTCGAAAAATAGTAGCTTCATAAGGTTTTCTTATTTTACGTTATTTGTGGGATAATGTGGAGCTGTCAGCCATAGACAAATGTCCGGGCTGACAACTCCGATTGGTTTACGCTTCTTGCTGTTCCGGCTGTTCAGTCTCGCCGCCCTCGCCCTCTGTGGCTTCATTAAGGGCTTCCTGTGGCTCGTTCTCTGTGTTGGATGAGGATTCGTCCGCCGGAGCATCTGCCGTGTCATCTGCGGGCATTTCTGTGGCTTCCTCGGCGGATTTGGATTTGGACTGCGCTTCTTTGAGAGAGGCTTCCAGTTCCGAGATGGTCTTCTCGTAGGTCTCGCACTTCTTCTCATACTCTGCGGCGAGGTCCTTGTCAATGACAGCAACATCTTCGGCATAGGTATGATTCATTGTGATGTCGAGCAGGTTGGCGAAGCCCTGCGAGTAGCAGACCTTCTTGTCGGAAAGCATCGTGCGGATGAACTCACGCATGATTACAGCCTTGTGGGTGCTGACCTTCTCGAAGGACTGGCTCATGTCTTTGGATGATTCAAGGTCGAGACCGATGTTCTTGCGGAAGGTGGCGGGCAGACTGCTTGCAAGCAGGGCGAGGAACACATTTTCCTCTACCTCATCTACGGCACCGGGCTTCTCAGAGAATGATGTGGAACTTTCAAAGAAGGCTCGCTGACGTTCCACACGGTCCTCCTGCTTCTTCTCTTCGACGGTGCGGAGCTGTGTGCGGATTTCAGTAAGTCGGTTTGCCTGTGCAGCCTGAACACGGTCTGCGTCCCCGTTCTCGTCTGTCTTGACATTGTAGAGATACTTGACTTCTCCGCTGAGGTTCCCGTGGTAGGACACCTCAAAGACTTCGACAATCATACCTGCATTGAGGTTGTCATCGAATACACCCCTGACTCTTTCGTAGGACTGGTAGCGGATGTTATACTTTTCTTCATCGGAGAAGTTCTCCCTGACAGGTGGCTCCGGCACTACGAGGTATTCACGGCTTCCGAGCGGCTGGGGGTACAGCATCATTGCGTTGGCGGCAAAGATGATGGTGGCGTTGTCCTCCTTGCTTCCGGCATAGACTAACGGCAGACCTGACTCCTTTGCCTTGCGAAGTACAGCCTCCTGATTTTTGAGCCGATACAGCTCGATGTTCATGCACCGGGGGTTGTCTGTCTCCTTGAAACGTGTCGGGAAGGTGGCGGTGCAGAACTTACATCCCTTGCAGGACAGGCACCCTGTCTTCTCTTTGCAGGTGGTGTAGGTTTCATCGGAAGGGTCGAAGTGAGCCGAGGACAGCATCCCCATGACGCTTTCATCTATCCATGCTTTCAGCGTCTCCACCTTAGGTGTCTTGCTCTCCCAGCGTTCCATCTGCGAGGGCTGAAAGCGAAGCTCCAGAAACATCTTCTGCTGATCCTTGCGGAGGTTACTGATTACTTGGAGATGCACGAGGTTCAATACTCCTTCTCTGAGGAAGGTGACGAACTCCGGGATGATGTTGTTCAATTGAATACGGTTGACAACGAAACTCTGGCTCTTGCCGAGCATCTTCGCTATCTCCTTGACCGAAACAGCTCCATTGTTGTAGAGGTACTTCAACGCCTGGGCTTCTTCCATCGGGTCGATGTCCTTACGCTGGAGGTTTTCAATGACCATACAGGCGAATGCCTGCTTATCATCAAGGTCCTTCACTACGGCTTGTATGGTTTCCTTGCCGAGCAGGGTAACTGCCCGGAAGCGGCGCTCGCCACATACGATTTCATACTTCTTGCCGTCTTCGCCATTGATTTTGCGGACAGTTACAGGCTGAATCAGTCCGTTGGCTTCGATACTTTGTGCAAGCTCCTTCAACTCTGTCTCGTCGAATGTCTTGCGTGGGTTCAGAGCGCTTGTAGCTATCTCTGAAAGCTTGATTTCATTTACTTGCATATTATTGTTTTAATTTCCAGTCTTGTGATTACAGCCAAGCCATCTCGACTTTGGCTTCTTTTGGCTTTGCACTCTCTATTGCGTAGGTGTTGATGAGGTTGGCGTAGGAAACTACCACACTTTCGCAGTCCTGTCTTTCAAGGTCAACCTTCTCCGGCTCAGACTGACACGGCATCACAATAGCTGTGAGCTGTTCGGATTCAAGGAGGATAGGACGAGCAGGGTCGATTACCGAAACTTTAATGAAGCCAAGGTCTCCGGCGGCGTTGAACACTTCGAGGGCATTGAGCAATATAGACATTGCAACGTGGCAAGAGCCAATGACAAGCCTGTCATTAGGATTGTAGCCTTCCTGTTTCTTGAACCACTTGATTGCCCGATACACTTGGCTCCAGTTGTAGTTGACTGGTGTGCCTGCTTTCTTGGGGATTACTCTCTTGAAGGCAGGGTATGTTCCTTTGACATCCGTGCCGTCTTCGAGCTTGGTCTTTCCGGCAAGTGCTGGATTCGATGCCTTGTACACCACCAACACATGAGTGTCAGAGGCTACGCATACATCCTCCTCGAAGTGTACGCCCTGCATGATCGGGCGTATCTGTTCCTTGCTTACAGCGTAGGAGAACAATGCTTTCACAATTTTCTTGTTCATCTTCTTTTCTATTTAGGTTATCTTTATTTGCTAATGTAAAGTTAGTCATTATGTTTGAGGTGCGAAAATCAACCGCCATTTATTTTTCTGCGGTGTCGGAAATTTTTACAGCACCTCAATTTCCTCTATGCCGATGGAGTAGCTTTGTCCGTAATCGTTGCACCACTCCTGACTGCGGTCGGTATGAGAGATAAATCCACCGCTTTCTATGTCGAAATTCTCTCTGGCTTCGGCTATCTCTCGTGTCATTGCATCGTGAGCTTTTTCAAGGGATGAGTAAACATAATGGGCGTCGGTGGTGCTTTCGGCTGAATACTCAATCAGCACATACACCAAAAATAATTTCTGCTTCATATCTTTGCTTTTAAGGGTTTCAGTCAAGTTCGTCTAACTCAGTCTCACAGATGAGGTAGTTCTCATCCCTGCCGTAGGTCTGACGTTGCGAGTACAGTTCTTCTATCGATTCATCGTCGAGGGGTTCTTCTCCATCTTTGGCGTGTTCGACTGCAAGCTCAACGGCTCTATCGGTAGTGGTGCAGACAGCGAGTAACTGGAGAGATGATGTGTTCAACCAGGCATTGCCTGTATACAGGAGGTAAACTTTCTTTTCCATGTCTTTCAGATTATTTCGGGGATTACATCATTGTGGTAGCCGTTCTTCCATTCAGAATAAACCCGGTTGCAGACTTCTTCATCTGGCTCGAAGGGGCCGACGAGTGTGTAGATGCGGTAGAGCCGATTTTCGATTTTTATAACGACCTCGTATTCATCGGGGCCACATTGGTTGCGAGCGACTAATGTGCAACTAACTTCTGCATCTTCTATGTGAGTCTCAAACTTTCTCATCTTCTTTGACTTTAATGGGTTATGTTTTATTTTCTACTGTAAAGATAATCAATAAGTTAGATATGCGAAAACCATAACTCATTAAAATGCAGAGCTTTTGCGAGAAAGTTTCAAGTTTAACTTTTGCTTACAAATCATCAGAAACAGGCGACCTTCGGGACATACTTGATGTTCCCGGCGTTGGCTTTAAGCATTTGCTCAAAGACGGTAATGACATTGATTCTGTGCTGTGCCTCCCACTGGCTTTTCTTGTCGAGCAGAACTATGTGAGCCTGAGCATCGGCAAGCAAGCCATCAAGGTAATAGCAGAACTCATCTAAAGGAATTTCATCCATGAAGAACTGCTCAACCGTCATGTGTCCGTCCAATGGGATGAAGGGCTTCGGCTCTATCGTCTTGGTCTTTTTCGGTACCGACTTGGGGGATGATGTTCCTTTGCTCCCCGAGGCTTTCTTGGCTTTGGAGGATTTCTTTGTCTTGGCTGTCTTACTACGGAGTTTCTGTTCCTCTGCGGTGGCTTCCCGGACGAACTTTTCTACCAGTGCTTTGGCGAGTGCTTCGTTGGCTTTCGCCTGATTAATATAGGCTTTCCTGACCTCCCACGATGTTTCCATGCCAGTGAGATCCAGCTCATGCAAGGCGAGCGACTTTTGGGGATTGCGGAGGGAGAAGCAGACAACAGCTTCAATCCACTGACGGTAGGCGTTGGCTCTTGTCTTCCGGCTCTCGACGATGATGGTGTGCATCCCGTCTTCGTCAACATAGCAGTTGCAGCTCGTGAACTTGGCTCTGCGTACATTATACTCCCTGACTTCACAGTTGGCAAGTTCACACTCATTCTTTGCATCCCGCAGAGCCATACGGAGGGCATTGCAAAGGTCTGTCATGTTGAACCACAGCCTACCATCGGCAATGATGGCGTGGAGGAAACCGAACTCGGACGAGTAGAACTTCTTCATGCCAGGCTCCTGGATTGCATTCGATATATACATACCTTCTTGATTTAAGACATTATCAAAGTTTGTAATTTTTGACTCTGTAAAGTTAATCAAGAAAAATGATATACGAAAATCATAACTTCTTTATTTTCACTATCTTATGCTTTGTTTTTTCAAGAATTTCGCTACGACGGTTGCGGGGCAACCAATCATATACACAATATTTTCAGTGTGAAATCTCATTAAATCAGCTATTTTTGACTATCTTTGCACTTGGTTTGGCAGCCTTTGACCGCTGTTATACCGGACATAGAGGAATAACGAAAGCGTTAACTTGTGAGCTGAAAGCATAAAATCGCCAATTTTAACTTTTCACAGCGCTACAAGGTAATGCCTACGCACACGGCGTGGGCTTACTTGTGCTGTGAAGCGGTGTTTGGCGATACCGAGGCTTCTACAAGTAGTCCACGCCTTTTGTTGTCCTTTGTGATGAGAACAAAGATAAACAACAAAACAACTTCTTACAATGAGAAAAGTTATTTACTTTTTGGCATTGATGCTTGTAACACTTTCAGCGTCAGCACAGAAAATAGTTGATGACCGAGTAACGGACACCGGGCTACGACTGATTTCCTGTGAGTCAAAACCATTCCGAAGTATGTCCGATAAGGTCGTTCTCTCACTGGGTCTGTCCGCCTCCGTCAAAGATGGTGCAGTCCAGTATTTCCTTGATGCGACACTGGCTTCCAGTGAGCCGATTTCTGCTCCGGCAGGGGCAAGGATGCTTATCAAGACAACCAACGGCGATGTGCTGACATTGACCGAGTATTCAGACAAGACCATCTCCGACAACATCGGCGACGTGAAGAATGTCGGCGGCATCATCGTCAAGGCTTTCACTATCCATGCCGCCTATGCTTTGACACCCGAACAGATTCAGCAACTACTCTCCGGCATTGCAAAGATTAGGATTGAACTGAACGGCGACACAAACTATGAGAAGGAATGGAAGAAGGACAAAATCTCCGGCTTCCTGTCGAAGGAATACAACTTACTAACCGAGGCTGTGGCGACCGACAAGAAGGGCAGCTTCACTGACGACTTCTGATTATGGCAGTCCATTCAGTTGACCATGACCTTTCGGAACTGCTGACATGGGTCGGCAACGGTAAGGCACAGCTCCCAGATTTTCAGCGTAGCTGGGTGTGGGATGATGGTAAAATCTGTAAACTGATAGAGAGCATATCGTCCGGCTTCCCTATGGGAGCGGCAATGTTCCTCCAGACTGGCAATAGCAGTGTGAGGTTCAAGTACCGTCCTCTTGAAGGAGTGACGGCGACCAACCTCAACGACCCAGATTTCCTTGTGTTGGACGGACAGCAACGCCTGACAACCTTGTACCAGGTATTCAAGACTGCGGAGCCTGTGGCAACACGTCCGGCTACCAACAAAGACAAAGTAATACTGCGCCACTACTACCTTGACATCCGCAAGGCTCTTGATCAGACAGCGGACAGACTGGATGCAGTCATCTCAATCAATGAGAAGAAGCAACTGACCGAGGACATCGGCAGGACTGTGATACTTGACCTTTCTACAAGGGAAAACGAGTTTAAGGAGTTGATGTACCCTCTGAACATTGCTCTTGACCTGTCGGCTTCCTCCGATTGGATGTTGGAACTGAACGACTACTATGAGGGCGACCAGTCAATCCGCAAACTTTTCAAGGAGTTCAACAAACAGGTATTACAGAAAATTCAGTCATACAAAATTCCTATCATCAACGTAACGAAGGACACCTCAAAGGAGGCTGTCTGTCAGATTTTCGAGAACGTCAATACTGGCGGCGTGAAACTGACGGTCTTTGAGTTGGTGACTGCGACCTTTGCCGCCGACGAGTTCAACCTGCGTGATGATTGGGATGATATTCAGGCGAGATTCAAGGCGACAAAGCAATCGGACATCCTTCGTGTGGTGGAGAACACCAACTTCCTTACTGCGATGGCTCTGCTCATCAGCTATCGCCAGTCAGTGAACGGAACGGCTGCTGTCTCCTGTAAGAAGCGTGATGTGTTGAAGATGGTCCTCGACGACTACAAAGCCAACCGGGATTACCTTGTGTCAGGCTTCATCAAGGCTGCGAGCTTCCTTATCAATCAAGGCGTGTTCACTGCTCAAAACATTCCATATACTTCCCAGTTGGTACCTCTGGCGGCTATCTTCGCCTATGCAGAGATTGCCGGAATCAACCTGCAAATACAGACGAACAAGGACATCCTTGCACATTGGTATTGGTGCGGTGTCTTCGGTGAGTTGTATGGTGGTGCTAACGAGACCCGCTATGCTTCCGACATCGTGGATGTATTCAACCAAATAAACGACGGAGAACAGCCGGAAACGGTCGTCAGAGCGAGCTTCCAACCCAGAAGGTTACTTTCTATGCAGACACGAAACTCTGCGGCTTACAAGGGCGTTATGGCGCTTATCTTGCAGGATTCTCCGCTCGACTTCATGAGCGCCGATAAGATGGATATTGCGACCTACCTTGACGAAAGCACCGACATCCATCATATCTTCCCCCAGAACTACTGCGAACAGCAGGGGTATGATTCTACGAAATGGAACTCGGTGGTAAACAAGACGCCAATCTATGCAAGCACCAACCGTTCCATCGGTGGACGTGCGCCAAGCGAATACATAGGTACGATGGCCAACAAGGGGCTTACACAAGACCAGATGAGGGCGGCTATCTCATCCCACAAGGTTGACTATGATCTGCTGAAAGCCGACAACTTCGACGGCTTCATCATTGACCGGGCAATCAGACTGCTCGACAGGATTGAACTGGCTATGGGGAAGGCTGTGTCCGGCAGGGACAGCTACGACACAATCAAGGCATTTGGTCATCCTCTTGTGGTGGCTGCTGGTTGACAGACACAGAACGGCTCAGACGCTTTATGATTTTATAAATGCCTCTGTCCGTCATTCCATACTTGTGAGCAAGGAACACTGTGATGTAAGTCACTTTGTGTCCTTGCTTTTTCATTTCAATGAACTGCTCATAGATTTGGAGGTTCTGAACGTCGTTGATGTTGATATGGTTGGAGAGCAGTACCTCAACCATACTACGGTTCATTATCAGTAATTCATAATTCGTCATGGCTGGTTAGTATGTGTCAAGGTTCTCTATCATCTCTACTCGGTCCTGCGCCTCGGTTATTTCGACAACGGAAACAACTGGCTTTATCTCACGGGCGGCGGATTCAAAGGAGTCCGTCAGCATTTCTGCCTGATTGATGGTCTGCGACGAGTTCAGCACCTGCATCGGTACGCCTCTGCCGATGTTGTTCATCGTCATAAGCAACGGCTCAAACATTCTTGTAGCGGCTGCTGTCATTACAAACTCCCCGTTGGAGAGCATGGCGGGGATGCTGTCGGAGGTGCCTGTGCCGGGACCTGTTACCTTACCACCTTCGGCGAACTTGGCTGACTTGACGGTGGATATTGCAGTGGCGACATTGGCGAGGATGGTGGCGACTGTCGTTGCTATGGCTGCGAGGTTAGCAGGGAACGGCATAGATGATGCAGAGGCGATACCTGCGGACAGCGCCTTACCAGTATCAATCGCAATCTGGGCGAGGGTGATGATTTTCGACATCTTGGCAAATGCAGAGTTGCTTTCACCGAGGGTGTCGAGCAGTCCGGTCAGAGATGATGTTACAACCTTCATCGCCTGTGCCTTTGCCTGCTCGTTCTTGATAATGACATCGTTGGTCTTTTTCTGTGCTTCGGCAGACTTTTGCTTTGCGGCAATGACTTCGGCTTCATATTCCTCAGTGGTCTGTGTGGCAAGCTGACCGCGAGCAATCAGCGCCTCCAGTTCTGCGGCGGCGGCTTCCTCCTGTTTCGTAAGAAGCTCCGCCTGGTGTTCGTCCATTTCTTCGAGACCTCTCTGCCTCCATTCCTGATAATGCTCCTCATCCATCTGATAGCCTTCCATCTGACGAAGTTCTCTTTCGGATTGAGCATATTCAAGTTCGGCTATCTCGTTTTCAAGCTCTTGCTTCTGACGTTCAATTTTGAGTTGAGCCTGTTCCTCATCGAGGGCAGTCCTTTCATTGTCATACTTCTCTCGTATGGCTTTCAGAGCCTCCTGCTTCTCGGTCTCATTCTCATAAGCAAGAATGGCTTCCTGCTCTGCTATAGCTTGCTGATTGGCGAGGCTCTGGCGGCGAAGTTCAAACTCCTGGTCGGTGCCTTCCTTAACAGCTTCGAGCTTCAACTGATTGAGCTTTTCATTATGCTCAATCTCTTTCTTGATTTCCTCGGCATCAAACTTGGCGAGTGCCTGCGTCTGCTGCTTTTGGAGTGAGTCAATGATGGATAGAATTGCCGTGCGCGAGGCTTCGGTAAGGTTCTTCTTCTCAACAAGCATCTTCTGATAGTCCTCTATCTGACGTTTGTAGAAAAGCTCCACCTTTTTGCGACGTGTCTCGACTGACTCCATCGTGATTTTAAGCAGTTCATCTTCGGCTTTGCGCAGGAGTTGTGCTTCTTCTTTGGCGGCTTCTGCGGCAGTGTCCTTACCTTTGCCACCTCCATTGCCTCCTTTGGTCTTGGTCTTGCCGGGATTCTTGCCTTTACCTCCCCCGCCGCCACTGCCTCCGGCACCTGCTCCGTCGGCTCCAGTGTTGACAACGGAGTTGACATCGAGCTTGACGTGTTCTATCTGTCCGTCCTTGATTTCAGACCACGCCTCCTGGTAGGCATCGACTGTATCGTTGACTACATTCTTGACTGCCTTGACGGAAGCCTGACGGAACTGGTTCCACCCGGCTTTCACATCGTCCCAACTGAGAGTGAGGACACCCTTGATGATTTTGCCGAGCCCAATGATTTCATCAACAAGCATGATGCAGACATTCTTGATGATGGACCATGCCGTCTTGAACTGGATGGCGATAGATGCGACACCAGCCCTGACAACCATCGAATTGTTGTAGAGGTCGATGAACCAGTTGACAAGTTCGACACAGCCTTTAATCATAGCTACAATGCCGTTGTTGACCCACGTCTTTGCCGTGGCGGTCATCTCCTCAAAGGAGCCGCCAGTGGCATCGAACAGAGAAGCAAGCGTGTTATCCAGTTCTATCTGGCTGTTCATCTGTTCCTCCTGTACTCTTGCGAGGTCTCCGGCTTTTTCTTTGGTAACATCGAGGTCGGTTTCAATGTCTTTGAGAGTGCGGAGGTACTGAAGACCTGCATCCTCACCGGGTCCACCGAAGATGTCCGATATTGCTGCGGCTGTGGCGGGGCTGTTGTCAGCCATTTCATTGAGCTTGGCACTGACCTGTTGCATTGCCTCAAAGGTGGTCATCGACCCGTCCTGGAGCTTCTTCTGCATCTCAACGGAACTGATGCCTATGCCGTCGAGTGCTTCGGAGGTAGCGGTTGACATTTCGCGGAGCCTGATGTTGGCTTCCTTGATTGTGTCAACTGCCTTGTCGGAAACAATACCCATCTTGCTCGACTGGGCTGTGATGGAGATGAACTGACTTGCTGAGAGTCCAGCTTCCTTGAAGTATGCAGGGTATTCCTTCACAATGTCGGTAAATTGCCCCGTGGCATTGGCACCACTGACGAAACCATCCTTGACATATCCAAGTGCTTCCTGAACCGAAATGCCGAACTGCTGAGACAGAGTGTTGGCGGATTCAAGAACCTCCTGAAAGTCAACGCCGAATGTATCAGCAACACCTTGCACCTCATTGCGGAAGGCTTTCATCTCGTCGCCTGAAAGTCCGGTCAACTGCGATGTCAGGCGGCTTGCTTCCTCCAGTCCTTTGTTGTAGTCGTACCACCACTTGACAGCCATACCTACCCCGGCAATTCCGAGGAAGGTCAGAACAACCGGGTTGGCAAGAAGTCCAGTCAGCGTGGCCCAGAGTGCCTTTGCCTTGACAGTAAGTCCTTCCATCACGGAGCCTGCGCTGTTTTTAGAGAGGCTGTTGAGCGAGTTGCCGAAGTTGAGGTTTACACCAGTGAGGTCGGACAGGGTATCTACCAATCCTTCGCTTCGGCTCTGCGATTCTGCAACGCTATCGGCGTGTTCCTTGATTACCTTTTCGTTCTCCTCAATCTTCTTGGTAAGGAGGGCGATGGATTCAGAGGCACCGACAGACGAGGGGTCGATAGCAGCGACGGCTTTCTTCAATACCTCATTGGCTTTCTCGGCTTCCTCTGCGGTCTTACATTCCTTTGCGAGCGCATCACAAAGGGATGAGGTAGATACGCCGGCGCCGAGCAATGCAGACTTGTAGTTGCCGACATTGCGATAGAAGCGTTGAGTACCTTCCTCGGCGCTTTTCAACTCCGTAGTCAGGCGGTTGATTTTGTCTTTCAGTTCATCGCCTTTGGCACTCTCTCGCTCGGCCCGGCTCAGACGGTCGTATTCAGCATTGAGGTTGCTGATTTCTGCCCGGAGCTGAACGAGCGAGCCTTCCTGTTCTGCCTGTGATTTGAGCTGATTCTTGACAGCCTTGCTGACTGTGTTCATGGCGTCCTTCATCTGGCTCATGGCAAGGTTGCCAGCCTGTATGCTCCGCTGGTATTCCTCCTGAGAGATACGACCATCCTTCAGGTCTTCTTTCAGACCTTTCTGCTGCTTACGAACAGCGTCGATTTTTGCTTGCCATTCAGCAATCTGCTTTACAGCGTCTCCATAATCCACTTGGATTTGGAGTATCTTGGTTGTTACGTCGTCTGATGCCATAGCTTACTGATGAGGGAGTTTAATCATTTCGCATTTGCAGATACCCTTGCTATCACGGGTAATGGAAACAATAGCGAAATAAGCATTATACTTGTCTATATACACCGGAACAGAGAAATCGAGGTCTCTGAGGTCAAACTCATTCAATTCAAAATTTTCAGTGATGAGGATGGGCTTGTTGAGAATCTGACGAAGGTAAGCCATCGAGGGAGACGACATTACCTTTTGCAGGTCATTCCATATTCTGAGGCTCATTACTTTGCCATCGTCTATCGTATTGCCGAGATTGTCAATATGACTTATCGGCTTTTGGATGATAATGCCGAGGGCTGGTTTCGGGGCACAATACTTTACAGCAGTAGCCGTCGATTCACTATCATTGTTGAGAACCCAACTCTTGATTGTGTCGCCAGTCTTTTCGTTGGGGAACTCTCTGTTTAATAAGAATGGAGCCGCCCACGGCAACTTTGCTACCGTCTTCTCTTTAGTAGAGATAAGTTCTGATGCCAAATAGAACGATGCCAACCCATTTTGGTAAACATCGTTGGAATCAGAGGAACTATCGCCATTTGTCTTATCGGTACTCATGGTATAATAGTTTATCTTGGCGAAATCACTGACAAGGAATGAGGTTTTTGTCGGGAGCTGGGTCGTGGAGGTCGTCAGCTTCTTAGTCCAGTCATATACATTACCTGCTGTGATGTTGTCCTTAAAAATATCATAACTTACAGCGTGAAGTGTATTGTTCTTAAACACCGGGAAGGTGCCTGTCATAAAGAACAGGCTTTTCAAGAAATCAAGTACAGTGGTTTCGGGCATACATTCCATCGGGTTACATTTCCCTTGAAATGCGCCATCATCGCTGACTTCGGTAGGAACAATCTTGAATTGCTCAACAACGTTGAACGAAGTGATGGTGTGGGAGAACCAAAAGACAATTCGATTAGATTCACCATAAGGAGATTCGTATTCCAGAGGCACCGCCGAAGTAGTATCACGAAAATCAAACTCCCACAAGTCCGTCTCTCCCTGAACTCGTCTGCCAGCAAGTTCAGAAACATCAGTCCACTCGTAGTGCACACCGTCCTCATCGTATCCAGTGTACTTATCATGGCACAGCTTCATTATAGGGGTATCACTGCCTGTAAGGTCAGAGAACTTTATGCGGAAACATCCGGTCATCTTAACCTTAACGCCAAAGCCAACCTGAAAACCATTGGCGATAGTTCCCATATACTCAGTAGTAGTAACATCAATATATCCGTTACCACTGCTGTAACCTGCGGGCTTTCCAACCGTAAATTTCTTGAAAGTGATCTCATTCTTAAAGATTAAACCGTGGATGTCCTTCGGACCATCCTTAGAGAATGATGCACTCGTCATGGTTACGGCATATTCAGAGAACTGTTTTACTGACAACTGATGATTGACAAAGGGTATCACCCCTTTGTTGACACAATCAAATCTGTCTTCTTCATCAGTCCATGTCCCAGTATAGGGTTTGGCAAATGGGAAGGCTATATTGTACTTGCGAGAAATTGCTTGCAGGATTGCGTACACCGGGACGACAGGCACAAATGGAACTGATGAAATGGCAACTCGATACTGATTGACACGAGAATCATACTTGAAGTTATACGCCGTAACTCCGGCATTATAAACTACATTGTTCATGATTGCCGTATTGACAAACTGACTGATGGTGCCAGCATAAGAACTCCATTCAACTGTGGTGTTAAACGCTGTCAGTTCGTTAAGTTTCAGATTGTCGTCCTTAATCTGACCGAAAGCCATAGCGTCTCCCCAAGTCATCACACACTTATAATCAGTGTCAATGCTGTCGATGTAGAGATTGACATTTTCAAACAGGGGGATGCCGTTCTGAACATACTCACCTTTGAGCTTCAGATGAGTTAACGCAGAAGTGCATCGAATATCATCTGCCATTCCAAGCACTCGCCGATTGTTTGCGGTCATCGGCAACTTGAAGGTGTAGGAGTATGAGGCAGTAATCTTCGAGAGATCACTGAATATATTGCTCTTGAAGTTGAGCGTAATACCACTCGGAGTTGACAAATCCAAGCGATGCCTTTCGCCATTGCGTATGATGTAAAGTTCCTCAACCATGATTACAGACTTTGTGCATTATGAGCAGGAGCCTCAAAGGTGATTTCCAAGTCATGAAGCTGCTGCTTATTGTCGTACTCAACGGTGGATGCCTGGATTACAACTGGCACCCATATTTCATTGCCGTCTATATCTTTGCCGAGATACATATCAATAATCGGAGAAGTGATGATGGTGCTGACCCATTCAAACATATCAGCCGTGAGATGCACAGCAGCACACTTATGAGTTACATTCAGCTCAACGCTTGTATTTCTCTGCATATTGGAGAAATACATGCCTCTCAAAGGCGTGTTGATGATGATGTTATTTTTGCCGAGTTTGGTCTTCGACGACCTCTTGCCTTTGGCAAACAGATAAAACTGGAGGTTCCCCTGATTATCTATCCATCTCAGATAGTGTCCGGCGGTCTCATAACTTACAGTGAGATTGACAATGGCAAGCGTCTGACCACTTTGGAAGAACGTGTAATCAAACGTGTTGTCAAACGTCGAAAACATAGACAGCTCCTCACCAATCTTATACTTTATCGTGGCGTTTCTTTGAGTGGCGGGAAACAGATCGGAAGGATAGAGGGTAACAAAACCTACATCTTGAACGATACCGCTGTTAACAAGGTTGGCACCATCAAAACGATAGCGCCATTGCATCCCATCTTCATCTGTAATGATGTAATCGGCATTGACAAGAGGACGATTGTTACCATCAACCATTACAGAGGATGGACTTCTATGAACGCCACCACCCCAAACCTTATAATACTGACCGCTTCCGGGATGCTTCAATAAGATTTGTCTTGTCGATGAGAAGAATATTAGTGTACCACCAGTCGAATCAGTGTAGCTACCTTCTACGGCTGTGGGAGTTGTAAACTCATCAATTTCATTGATGGTATATGATGCACGAACACCTGTGAAGGGGTCGCCGTACATTCCACCATCTACTCGGCTTTGAAACTTTACATCAGAGCTATACTTAAACACCGATACTTGGAATGGAAAGCGTTTGAACCAAACCAAGTTGCGTTCAAACTGGCGTTTGTTGTTCTCGTCTCTAAATACACCGAAAGCATTGAAGCGTTCTCCTGGCGCAAGTCCTCCCCAGATGACAAGAGTATCAAAGGAGTATAGAGTGGACTGACCATTCAATACTTGCACATTAACTTTCAGTGAGCGAGTATGCTCCGGCTCCTCAAAGAGCAGAGCGAACAATCTTGACAGATAGACATTCGCCTTTGTGTTGTAAACACTAATAGCAATACTGCGCTGGCGTCGTATGGTACCTTCGGCTACAACTCCAACTTTGATATTCAGTGTAGAAATACCTCGGCTCTCAATCTCCAAATAATTGGGATTGAAAGCAAAACATACCTCATCGGGATATATCAGGCGAAGCTGACCGCCACTTGCTATTGCTCGTCTCATTCTTGGCCGTTATTTATCTTGGCTAAACTCTGAGCCTGAACCTCCATACATTCCATTGCAAGAAGCTCCAGTTCTTCGTTCACAGCCGTTGTGTAGATATCATTGTACCCACCATCTCTATACAGGCGGGTTCCTTCTTTCATAATCTTGTGGGCTATGGCACCAGCCATAGAGCGGATGCCGCGTTCCTCTGGCGAGAGGATTGCCCGGTTTGTTTTGGCAGGGATAGGAGCCACCGAGATACCCTTGTCGATAATCCACTGTCTGATGATGCTGACAAAGCCTTTGGGGACCTTGCCGCCTTTGCGACCATGTTCCATAGCAAGGAAGGACTTCGAGCCCCACAGCACACCTACATTGCCAGTAACCTCAACGGTCAGAGAGGCGACAGAGCGACCACTGGCATTGCGATTGTTCGCCGCCATCTGATTGGCTACCTTCGCCTTGACATTTTCGAGGTGCAGCTTGATTATTCCTTGAATCTGTTCCATAATCGTATATACAATACATCGAAAAAATCAATCAACCTCCAGTCGCTCCGGGTCATTGCAGAGGTTGACACCAGCCTCCTCAACGAGCGTCGGGCTGATTACTATGCCAGTGACATTCTCGTCGAGGTGGTCATACAGTACCTGATAAGGAATGTCATCTTCAAGCTCCGAGAAGTAACCGCTTGCATTGACAGCACGGACAAAACGGATGCAGAGACGTTTCATCGCCTCCACTATGCCGTCGTTCTCGGCTCCATCGAAGTCGAAGTCAGTCGGACTGACAAAGGCTATCTGTGCATTGGGACGGTCAAGCACCTCATTCCATTTGAAGTGAAACGAGCCGGAGGGCGGCAGTACATAGATGATGGTGGGCTTCTCAACCTTGTCGAGGGCAACATTAGCCTGCGCCCAGTTACAGAACTGATAGCCGACATCCTCGCCGAGGGATTCGACTACCTTCCGAACCTTCGCCTCAACCGTTCCGAGGCGACCTTCCTTGTCGTATATGGGGTTACGTTCTTCCATTACCTTTTCCGTTTTGCCTTTTCTGCGTACTGCTTGTTTAACCTCTGCTCGTATTCGGACTTCTCATTGTCGTTCTTCATGCAGGTGTAGATGCGAATCCACGCAACGCTGTAAACCTCATCCTGATTGGTGATGCCCATTCGCTTGGCATACCAGTCAATCACCCCAAAGGTGCCGAAGTTGAGGTCTTCGACTCCGGCGGCTATTTCTTCTGGAGAGTGCGTTACTTTGATTGAGGCAAACAGCTTGTTTATGCGGTCCAATTCGGCTCTGACAAAGTTGATCACGCCGAATACATCGAATACATTCAGCTTATAGACCTGCTCAGGCTCTATCCCCATAAGGATGGAGAACACCTTTACAGCCGGGTCTTCCTTATCATGGTCGATGCGGCTGAAATCGTCGAGCTGTCCGTAAGTGATGGTGTTGAGGTTTTCGGGCACCTCATTGCCGAGGATGAAGGCAGGACGCTTCGCCTCCTTCAACTGGTCAAGCAGTTCTGCCTGATGGTCCTTATGACATAGAGGCAACAAGATAAGAAACTCGCCATAGGTGGTGAGCTTCGCCTTCTTACTGTTTCTACGTCTGTTCTTTTTCATATTTCAAAATTACTAATTTAATAATCTCTTGACATCAACATACTTATGAGAAGTAATGAACATCAGCGGTCAGTTAGCGGGCGTTCCTGAACTTATGGACATGACCAGTTACGCCAGTCGTAACTCCGGGGGTAAAGTTCTCCACCATACCAGTCAGCACATCGGGAGCGTCGTCGTGAGCATTTCGCCCGACCTTTCGGTATCCCTTGACTGCCTGTGCAAACTGGGGCCAGCGGGTCTCCCAATCCGAAGGGAAAAAGATGAGGTTCTGAACTTCCGCAGAGTGAGAGAATATGCGGACATTCTTATTCAGGCTTTGAAAAAAGGATGTGAAGTTCATCTTCAATGCAACCGGGGTGCCTTGCAGCCTGACGTTCTTCTCTACATTGCGGGCGAAACCTTCGCCACCGTTGTTGCTCTCCACCTTTACCAACTGAGTGCCGTTGATCAATAACATTTCTGCGGTCTTGACCTCCGTGTATTCCATCGGCTTGTCTGTATAGAGGACATCGGTAACATACATCCCCGATGGCGTTTCAACGTAGCAGACAGAACATAAAAAATCGGCGCCTTTGTCGGCTGTATCTGTGTAGTTCTTACGGATGCTCTGCTCCATAGGAAGGATTTCATACGTCCGTAGCTTCGAGTACATGAGTCCTTCAAGTGGCTTTGGGTTCTGCATATACTGCGTGTCGAATACGAATTGATTGGCCGATTCTATCTTGTGCAGTTCCTCAATGGTATGCTTAAAGGGCCATAGGGCTTCTTCCTCGCCGTATTCGTTGTAACTGATACAGGGAACACTCAACACCTCCCATTCGTCCGGCTCAAGCTCCATAAGGTAGCCACAAAGGTCATGCTCGTGGAGTCTTTGCATAATGATGATGATGGGAGTATTGCGGCTGTTGACACGGTTTCGGATGGTGGTCTCGAAGTGCAGGTTCACAGCCTCCCTGTTGTTGTCTGACAGAGCGTCTGCGGGCTTGATGGGGTCATCAATGACAATGGCTCCCCCAAATTGCCAGGCATCTCCTTCGTTCTCGATTGCTCCGGCACCGAAACCAGTAACCTGTCCGAGGGATGAGGTTGCATACAGTCCTCCGCCTTTCGTGGTGTTCCACTGGCTCTTGGTATCAGTGCCTACGGCTATCTCGACACCAAACAGGCGTTGGTAATCTTCTGACTTTACAATGTCCTTGACAGCAACAGAATTGCCGAGGGCGAGGTCTCCCGAATACGACAGGTGGATGAACTTCGCAGCCGGATTGATTGCCAACCCCATAGCTATGAAGTTGCGGGACACAAGCTCAGACTTTGAGTAACGAGGGGCGATGTTGATTATCAGCCTTCGGGTCTTGCCAGTAAGCACGTCATTGAGCTTGTCGCATATCATTCTGTGATGTTTGCCGACAACAAATTTCTTCCCGCCATTCATCAGCTTGAAGAAATAGCGGGCGAAATGGAGTGAGTCAGACAAGATCCAGCTCCTCAATACGTCATAGGCATCATAGACCATAGGCTATATCAGCAGTCTTGTTCCAGTTGCTTGATAAACTCTGCGGCTTCCTCCTGGCTCATGCCTTTGATGGCTCCATGGACGGTAGCCTTAATCTCCTGACCTTCGATGTAGCCACGTCCCTTGTGCTTCGTCTTTAGGTAGAAGATGATAGCCGTGAGGTTGCCTTCATTTATAGCCATCATCAGCTTCGACTCTGCGAGGTCGCCGAGGCTTTCGTCATAGTCATTAAGCATATTCTCCAGTTCGGGGAACTGCTTGCGCCATTGCCAGAGGGTGCTTCGGTCAATTCCGAGGGCTTCCGCAGTCAAGGCAAGGTTGCCAGCATTTGCCTTATAAGTCTTGGCAATAATCGGGAATGGGATGTTCTTGTAGCGAGCATCTTCGTCTTTCATATCTTTACTTGCATCTGCCATTTTTATAGTGGGATTTTGTTGGATTAAACTTTGCCTTTTCAAGTGGTTCAGACGGCACTCACAGCCGAGGTAGTACACCTGACAATGCAGAGCCCCAGCACCTTCATCGCCTTCTCAATGTTGTTCGTTGACATCCTTCGGGCACCAGAGAGGAAAGCAGACAGCACCGAGGGGTCGATGCCAGTCTGACGGGCTATGTCGCAAATCTTGATCCCGGTCTGCCTCATCTGCATATAGAAAATCTCAGGCAGGTCATCGGCGGGGATGTAAGAGAAGCCTACCGATTTCGGACCGACCGAGAGGCCGAGCATATTGAGTGCTTTGATGAAGAATGGGAACGGCAGCGTCCTTGCTCCGTTCATCCAAGCGTTGAAGTTCGTCGAACACATTCCGAGTTCCCGGCTGAACTGGGAGTGAGATATTCCGCTTTCGTTGATTGCTTGTCTAATCTTTTCTCTTACCATAATCTTGAACTGTGATGCAAAGTTAACAAAATCTTATCATATCTACAATATTTCAATTAAGCAATACTATCATTTTATTCGTTAATGATCATATCGGGTTTTCAGGCATTTTACAGGGCCGGATTTTGGCGCCGATTTTGAAGCCTCGGCTTTGCCATGTCGCTGATATTTTGTAACTTTGTCTCATTGTTTTAATTTCCATAGTCAAAGTCCACCAAAGCGGTGGCAATCTTCGACTTTAGGTTATTAAACTTTATTTGCATATAAGCAGATCCACCCGTGAGGGCAGGTCTGCTTTCTCTTTTCAGCGGTTGCAGCCTAAGCCGGAAAGGTCTTCAATGAAGTAGACACACTTCCCGTTGGAGTTGATAGTGGACGACTGAAAAACGACGTTCTTGGGAGCGGCGCCGGGATTTGACAGCATCAGCCTATGCAACTTCTGTGCTTCCTTGAACCTCCGGCATCTGATAGCCTTCGTGCAGATGTAGCCGGAACATATCAGCGTCGGCTTACTGTTGCGAGGGGTCAGTTCAACATGACTGGATTTTCTCAATCGGCTCATCGTCCTTACTTATGAGGTAATGCTTCATTGCGCCTCTTGCTTCTTCGAGCAGGGCAGTGATTTCTTCGGCTGACAAGAGATGAGGCACCTCATTGTAGGGGACACCCTGGCACATGAGGTAAAGCGTGCCGTTCAACTCCTTGACTTGGAAGGAATATTTAATCTCACGGAGCTTGTTGCTCCACTCAGTCTTTCTGCGGAGGTTGCGCCATCTTTTGATTAGGTTGACTAAAACTTTCATTTGCATATATATTTAGAATAGAATTTCGTCCACTGAGACAAAGTAAACTTCCTTGTGCTGTTTGACAGAGCCGAGATAGCGAGATGGGAATGCCGACGAATCCGAGTGGTGCCACAACTCTCCGTCTTTATCGGCTACGCCTGTTTCGTAAACGACCCGACCATGTTTCGTTGTAATGCGGAGGACCTTTATTTCGTCATCCGAGTAATCTGCTTCTGTAAGTTTCTTCCAGTTCATAGCGTCAGCGAAGGGTTTTGGCGAGATACCAGTTATTGTAACTGCCCCAGGCATCTATGATGGCACTGGAGATGATTTGCACCAACATGACAGGTATGAGGATGGGCGACATAACCGCCAACTGGAGATAGTAGAACGCGACAGCGACCTTGCTCCGCGATACGATGTTGAGCCGGATTTTCTTTTTCTTCATGACTTCTTTAGGTTACTTTATTTGCGACAGATTGGTGGTGATGGGTTAGGCTTCTCCCCTTAGACAATTTACGACGTGTTGGACGAACTCGTCTTGTATCTTTAGAGCGTCTTTCACCGAAAGGTTCAAACACCCGGCCCCGGTTAGGTAGCCCCAGCCTCTAACGACAAGTATCAAGTCCCCGTTGAGGTAGATGTTGCCATCTTTGGAGCTGACTCCGGGATTTCCTTTCGTCGGCTTAGTATGGTTGAGAATTTCACATATCCGATTGAGCATTTCTTCCGGATAGTTTTCGCAGTCCCCTGCCATCAGGCACATCTGATTGTTACAATCGTAGATGTAGCTGCCGTCCGTGGTGTACGGGCCTTTGAATATTTCGTTTGCCTTTTCCATTGTCTATTTGTCTTGTGGAGATCCTATCTCCGATAAGAAATCGTCCGCCCGACCAAAATCTTCAAGAACCTGGGCGAAGGTCGAGGGCTTGCCGTTGATGTAATACTGAACTTTAAGACCTTTCTGCTTTCGGCCGTATAGCTCAAACATCTTTACTCCCTCTACTGAATTGCAGTTATACTGAAATTCATCGTCCCGGCTTTCGGCTATCCTGTCTATCACTCTCTTGATCTGAACAACCATCGAATAGGGATGGGAGGGAGTGCAGAACGGAATGTCGGTGCCCGTGAGGACCTTCACCTTTTTCATCTTGTCAATGAGGTCAGATGACCTGATTTTCTAAGTCCAAAATTACAAAAATTAACGCAGACTGCCAAACTTTTCTGACACATAATAACCTAAATGTAAATAACTTATGCTGCTTTTCTGATGAGGTGCATATTATCTTCCATCAGTTTCAAAATGCGGTCGTGATATGCCGAGTTTTTGTTGCAGACACCTCGGCTTTGGACAACCTGGAATGTGTCGAGATTGACCTCTATCGTTTCGATGCGGTTCCGTCCTTGTCCTTTGCAGAGAGGATGAGGGACTTCGCCTTGCTGAAATACTTACAGGCAAATACGCAGTGGTGCATTTCTTCTCCTTCGATTGCCATTTCTTCTACGGACTGAACGACACTGATCACTATTTTGTCATCCCCGAAGACGATGCCGAAGAAGCCGGACTTTGCTTTCTTATACATCTTCTCGTACTTGCGGGCTTCATTGATGTCCTGCTCTCTCTTGGCTCTTGCGTCCTCCATGTTCTTGCGGATGAGGAGCCTGTCATGGGCTTCGTGCAGATTCAGCGGGCAAACGTAATGGGGATTGTGGAGGTCTAAGCCGAAATGCTCAAGCAAGTCGAGGTAGTCGAGCCACATTGTGGCATCCTGAACGATGTAGCGGTGCCGACAGGCAATGCGGATGGCTTCGGGATGTTTGAGGCTTTCGACGTGATGGTAACTACCGCGAATCTTGTGAATGAGTAATTCATTCTGATGATGCTTCACAAGCAATTCAGTCTGCCTGTCAGCAAGAACAGACGCGATTAGCTTGTTGGCGGGCAGGCCATCGAAATCTTTCAGCGATTTGATGCCATTGCGCCGGACTTCCTTCAACAATCCGACATGGGGATAGACAACCGTGTTCGTGATGTCGTAGCGTGAGCCGTACCAATAGTAGCCACGGCGAACCTTGATTGACAATTCACTGTACCTGTTCCAGTAGTCATAGTAACCAGTGAACGGAATGGTAGAGCGAGCAATTATGGTCTCCTTGCCGTTGGTGTCTATCCAGTTCTGAACTACCTCGCAGTATTCATACTCCGGTTCCAATCCTTTGTGGATTTTCTTGGTGCAGAAGAAATGCCGGACAACCTGAAAGCCTCCTATGGTGCAGAGTGTCGTGAAGTAGGCTCTGAACGTGTACTTTCTATCCGAGGAGCTTTCTATCTCCAGTCGCTTGCCACAATGAGGGCATACGATATACTTGGCTTTGGACTTGGGGTCGAACTGCAATGCCTGTCCGCAGTGGGTACACCAGCCTTTCTTCTTGTTGCGATATGCCAGGAGTGGAAAGATGTGGTTGTTAGCATATTCAATCTGCTTCTTAGTGGGAGCTGGGAGCCGATGGGAAAGCTCCACTATCTTCTCCTGATACTTATTCTTCGCCTTCATCGCCGAAATCAAATAAGGATGGGCTATTGAATGAGGCTTCCGGCTTTGGTTTCGCCGGAGCTTTCTTCTTCTCCTTTTCTTCGGTCTCTTTTTTCTCCGAGCGGAGCTTGGCGACCTCCTCCTTCTGGAACTGGTCGTATGCTTCCTTGCGAGCCTTCTCCTTTTCTTCTTCGGTAAGCTCTACTGTGTGGTTCACGACAACCTTACAGTTGACTTCCTTAATTTCGCCGAGGTTGTTTTCGTCGTAGTAGTGGACAGCAAGTCCGAATACCTCATCATCGGCAAGTCCGTTGACGTGCATCTTCTGAACTTCCTGAACGATGTAGTTACAGCACTCATCCAAACTCTTGCCTTCCTTTTGGTATGAGGTGGCGAACAGAGGGTCTGACTGCGCCCTTGCATCGAGGTACGCATTGATTGTGTCCTTGAAGGACTGTGATACTTTATTGCTCATCTTCTTTTTCTTTTAGGTTTTCTTTATTTGCATATAAGCAGATCAACTGCTGAAACCGCAGAGAACTATATCATCTGCTTCGTTGTCTTCTATGACGTGAAACTGGGGATTGATGTGAAACCGTTCCTGGTCTTTCAAGGGCGACACCATATCGAGGTCGCTGTCATCGTCTCCGTGGCCGGAGCGTTCCTGCTTCCAGTATTCTTTATCTCCATCTCCTATCTCGGCTACTATGGCGTTGGCGAGGCTTTCGGAAATGGACCTTGTTACTACGACCTCAACTTCTTCGTGAGTGATGCGGTCGAGAACCCGGACTTTCAGTCTAATCTTCTTCATGGATTTTTACTTGCTTACGTTGTTCATCATTTCAGCGAACTTGTCTGCGAGAGCAACCGTGGTGAAGGCAGCTATGCACTTATCGCACATATCTTTTTCGGCCTGACGCTGATTGGTGCTGATTACTGATTCGTAGCTACCGTTAATGAGGAATACAAATGCTTTCATCTTCTTTGACTTTAGAGGGGTTGTTTTTAATTTTCTACTGTAAAGTTAGCCAATAAGTTTGATATGCGAAAATCATAACTCATTTATTTTCGGTGCTTTACGCATTATTTTTGAGCAAAACAAATATTTAACTTTTGCTCTGCGCAGGGACAATTTCGGACCTTGACTTGATTACTTCTTCAACATAGTTTCGGATGTCGCTGATTATCCCGAAAGGATTGAGGGTGCTTTTACTGCTCTTAAATCCGAGGGCGGTGGAGATGGTGGAGGCGATGTTACCAACAACCCCGGAGGGCTTATCCGGCTTCTTTTTAGCTGCTTCCTTTCTCATCTCGGCGACCTTAACGAGAGCGACCTTCAACTCATAATCTGTGAGCTTGTAGAGGCACCCCCAGTTGTATTCGGGAAAATCAACCGGAGCATTATCGGTGTCCGAGTTGGGGATTCTCTTGTGGTAGCTTTCTATCATTGCATGTCGGTATGCTTCTGCTTCGGCATCCTTGCGCTCCCGTTCTTTTCTCTCCTGTTCGGCAACATTTCTGTTGATGTCTTCTCGGCGGTCATCCATAAACTTCTCCAACGATTTGAGAATGAGCATCGGGTCAACGGAGCCATAGAACTTCTCATACTTGCCGGAGCGGAGCCTTGCCATGAATAGACAGAACTCCAGTAGGTTCAGACCGCCATACTCAACGAGTATCTGGTCGCATAGAGGATTGATCTGAAAGTCTTCGAGCTTATTCTTGACACCTACAAAATCATTGAGGATGACCAGTTGCGTCTTTATCCATACACGGCTTGCATACTCCTGACCATACGCTTGTTCAAGCATACGAAGCGTGGGTGTGTCTTTTTGGTTGTAGAGCAAATACACATCGTTCACTGCTGCGACATGAACTTGCAGGTCGGGGTTGTAAGCCTCAGTTATTTGGATGATGTTATAGCTTTTCCTCAACGCCAGTGAGCGCTGGGAGATTTCCGGCGTCGTAGTCCTGCTGACACTTTGCGAGCGTACTGAGGATATCACATTTTTGACGAGCGCTGTTAGCGGCATTTCGTTCTGATTGCGTTGTACCATACCCGACTGCTGTCGAGAGGATGGAAGCTGTTCCATGTTGTGCATTATACATTTTATTAGGTTGGTTGTCATACTTGCCTTCAAGCACCTTGACCCAGTTTTGCGAATTGGTAAATATCCAGTCAAAATCTGCTTTCCAGCCTCTTTGATTATCGCCTCTCATAAAGAAGGAGGCTTCACATTTGTCGAACACCTCTTGCAAGGTTTCGTAGCTGAACTTCATTTCCTCAAAGCGAACACGAATCTTCATCTTTCGCTTATCGGTCAGTTTGAGAACCCTCGGCAATGACGGACATCGGTCGTGGTAGAGCTTAACTATGAAATCACAATCGACTTCCGGCTTTTTCTTGGGCTTGCTTTCGGGTTTGTCTTCGGGGGCGGCTATGCCGGGGAACAGGGTATCGCCGACAACAACCGCGTCTTCAATCGGCGGCTCATCATCAGTATCAACAGGGGCTGTGGCTGACTGTGGCTTAGTCTGCGGCTTTTCATTCGGTATAGATGGGGCTTGTGTGTCAGACTGTTCTTCAACGACATATCGAGAGAAGTTCAGAACTGTAATGACTGCCGTCCTGAACAATTCATTCGAGGTCGCTATCTTCTTATCATTGATCAGCCTCTTGATGCAAGTCTTATAGGTCTGCTCCTTGATTGCAAGCTCGGAACATATCTCCCGGCGAGGGATGCAAACCATTCCACGCTCAATCAGAACTCCATCGACATAATACGGCTCATGGTCAGCCTTACATACGAAGTACATTATAAGCTGAACCATTTCGGGAACATGAAACCACTTCCAATCAACGATGTTCCGAAAGAACTTGACACATGGATTCATAGCTAATCAGATAAATATTCGTCAACTATCTGTGAAAACTCATCCTTCGACCGACACACCACATACTTATTGCCGTGCTTAGTTATTCCGGCTTCCCACTGCTTCTGCGATGGGCGCTGATAGGTGCCGTCCTTCTTCATCTCTATATACAGGGCATGATACCCGTGCCTGCCGACAGCGAGGCAAAGGTCTGCGACACCACACACCAGTCCTGTCAGAACAAGACCACGACCGTTACGACCGCTACGCTTGCCTTCATTAGGAATGTGGTACAATACACCATCCGTCCACAACTGGGGATGATGTTCCTTGAACCAGTCGATGCACTCCTTCTGAATGTCGGCTTCTGACTTCTTGGCATGAGTAATCTGTTTATACTGCTCCTTCGTCAACGGTATGCCGCTGATGATAGAGTCAAGCACCATCTTATCGTATTTACTGACTTTTCCCATTGCGATTAAAAGTAGATGTTAGTGAGCTGTTTCGTTGTGCCTTCGGCACAACCAGTGATGATGTATTCTCCGGGGGTTGGCTCCGCGAGGTGCAAGTCCTCGACTTTGCCGAACCTCTTAATGTTTCCACAAAGGTCAACGAACCAGAGAGACTTCTTGGAAGGATGAGGACGGATGCCACGACCGATTATCTGATAGTAGAGAGCAAGTGACATTGTGGGACGAGCCATTACCACCGTATCAAGCTCCGGGTAGTCGAAGCCAGTAGTCAGCACCCCGACATTGACAAGGACATCAATACAGCCGAGCTTGAAGTTTTCGAGGATTTCGTCTCGCTCCTTCTTCGGTGTGCTTCCGCTGACAAGACTACATGAAGGCAACCGTTTGACCAGAGCCTCACATTCTTCGAGATACTTCGTGAATACCAGTATGCCACGCCTCGGTTTGCCGTCTTTGGGATGAAGGAGGCGTTGAACTATGTTCAACAGGTAGTCTCCGAAATTGGTCTGCTTGAACTCGCTGAACAACGACTTATCGTCGAAGTCCATACCAGTAGAATTTCTGCGGAGCTTTGACTGGTCAACTACGGAGAGGTCGAAATAATCAACATCTGCGAGATAGCCACGGCTTAACAGAGTGGAGATGTCAACCTGATACACTACATCGTGGAACACTCTCGGACGGGTGCGAGTGAGAAATTTAAGAACGCATCGTGTCTCCATCATCAATTCACGACTGGCTATGCGCTCATCAAACTTTTGCGAGCCTTCATCATCTTTCGGACGAAAGTGCTGCTTTCCTTCCCGGTCGAGATACTGCAACGCCGAGGTAAGCCGATATGGTGTGGCGGTCAGTCCGAGTATCTTCCGCTTTACCTTGTCGAAGAACTGCTTATACTGTCCCTGACTGGCATTGACACAATGAGCTTCATCAACTATGATGTACTTGAAGTGGTCGAAGTCATCTATGTGTGCCATAATACTTCCGATGGTGGCGAAAGTAATACGGCTTATCTTCTTGCTGTTGAGTGAGGCTGAATAGATGGAGCAATCTTCAACTCCGTAGCTTTTCAGCTTTGCGAAGTTCTGTGCTAATATTTCTCGGCTCGGCTGCAATACAAGCAACGGCTCTCCTAATCGGAAAGCTATATCAGCAATGACGAGACTCTTTCCCGCTCCCGTCGGAAGCACGAGCAGTCCGTTCCTATCATTCTTTGTCTGAAAGAAACTGACCGCAGCATCGCTTGACTCTTGCTGATAATCTCTGAGTTGGTATTTCATAAATATCTCTGCGCTTTGGATATTTCTATTTCACATAGGCGCAACAACGCACCTTCTGCGGCTGTGGGGAGATAAATCCCGGCTTCCTTCGAGGACCAATCACGGAACCTGTCAATGCAGATTGACATTTCTTCCGTAGTGAGGTCCGCCGTTGATCTCAACTGGTAATGCTGTCTTCCAGTAAATCGGTCAACCCCTTCACTCAATACGAATATGTCGGGGTTGACCAATTTCTTGAAATACTCCTCCTTGACGTATGAGCCACTTTCTCCATACTGGCATCCGAAATAATCGAACAGACAGTGCAGATAGGCAGACTGTTTCAAAGACCTCTGCTTCTTTGTTTTCAACTCAACTACATCGCCTCTTTCGGCAAGCAGTTTCGCTCTCTCCAGGAAGTTAGCCTTATCTAACGGATTGGAGCAGTTGTAGAGCATACCTTACTTACGGCTTGAAGGGGTCCTGAAAACCTTGCGGCTGTTGAGGATACTGGGGCTGTGCCTGAGCCTGCGACATTGGAGCCGACTGCGGATAGGTGGGGGCCGGTGCAGATGCAGCCATCGGCTGTGAAGATGGCTGCGAGGGACGCTGACCATACGCCTCTATCTTATAGGGACGAGCTTCAGTTATGATGTCAGTCTCATTGTTTGCGTTGGTGTACTTGCGCCCCTGAAGGTCGAAGGAGATAATCACCATCTGACCGACTTGGAAGCGGTCGAGGTCTCTGCACTTGTCGCCAATGAACGAGAGCTTGGGAGTGTTCTCCCAGTCAGTTACAGGCTCCCCTGTATTCGGGTCGAAACGACGGACGTTGATTACGAGGTCGCGCTTCTGAAAAGCGTTACCATTCTTTGCCATGAGGCTCTGTGTGGGACCGATTGAAGCAATCTGCCCGATGATTGTGTTTGCCATTCTTCTTTCTTTTAATGGTTGATGTATTGTGATGTTATTGACTTATCCCAGGCGATGAGGACTTTGAGGGCATCCAACGACTTGCGAGGAACCTCTATGATGTTGGGCTTCCCGTACTGTGGTTTCGGTAGCCAGATGGCGAGCAATCTCGGCACTTTCAGTCCGGGATTCTGACGCTCGAACAGGTAGGCGTACATCGACAACTGCCACGACAGGTATTCCATATCGAGGCGAGAGGTTGTCTTGATGTCGGCGAGTGTCAAATCATCGAAGATGATGTCTATTGAGCTTGCGATGTAGCTTTCATCGGAAACGAGATACTCATTGGCGAGGGTCGTCAGTTTGAGGTCAGCCTTCATCTGCAAGTATGCCTGAACAGCCGGGGTCTGACTTTCGACACCGAGCGTATCTACAAGCTCTATCTGTTCGTGGATGTTATGACCGTAGTCTGCTGCTTTGGCGAGGACTTCTTTGGAGATGCCGTTATACTTGTCGGCAAAGAGGGTGCGGTGCAGAAGGCTCGTAACTCCCGACAGGAATGAGCCAAGATAATTATAGGTGTGGTCCACCTCATTGAACACGACAGCGGACTGCGCTAACTGAATCTTCTTGCTATCACTCATAAACCAAGCTCCTTTCTTCTGCAAGACATACACTGTGTGAACATCGGGTTAGTCTGGAGGTCGGAGAAACTTTTCCAAACATTCATCAGCGAATCCTTATCGGCGGCGGCGACGATTTGGGACAGGGATTCTTTCAGCACTCCGTCCTTCTGCGGATCTAACGAGTCTGCGATTTCTGCGATGGTCTTCGGGCGTGTCTCCGGGGGCGTGGAAGCATCGGGGTCTTTCTCCTCTGCGGTTGGGATGAGGAACATGTGCAGGAGCGCATACTTTAGGGCAGCACTCATAGCCTTGTTCATTCCCTTGTCGCCGGAGTCCATTGCTTCGCCGACATTGGTGGTAGTAACCTCCGAGCCGTCGGCGGCAAGGAAGTGGAACCTGATTTTTGCTCGCGTGTAATAGAGGATGGAGGTTGTTCTGTTTCCGTTGTAGACTTTCTCAGTTACCTTTTCGGTAACAGTGTAGTCCAACACCTCATCAAGAACGAGGACACCGTGCTTGGCGAACAGGTCGTGGAGACCATTCATCACATTGTCAATGCCTCGGAACATGAAGTTCTGACCGTTATTTTTCTCGGTCTTGGCGATGGCTTTGGTTTCTTGCATGATTGCGGCGAGAGCGCCGTAGATGGCAGGAACTACCGTCTTTTCTTCTGACATGGTTAAAAAACTTTATTTGCATTTTAGTAACTTTGATAAGGTTTGATAAGACTGGAGCATATACAGCCGAGGCTATTACCTTATCAATTATTTTAGCCTGAAACAACAAGTCCGGGATCCAACTCATTGAGCCTAAAATCAGTTTTAACATTTTTTAGGATGTCGGCGAGATTGTACCTCCACATTGTGTTGGTGGCTCCGAATGGTTTGTCGTATCTTATTCGACCTTCGTCAACAAGTCGCTGTAATCTTTTTTCGCCCCTGACAAATTTCACAGCCTTCTTTTGAGAGACATACATTGTCTCGGCTATGATGAGAAGGGAACGATATTTCAACGCCAGGATGCTCTCTACTGTGGGAGGCATCAGGCGGTTCTGGTTACAACAACTTGATATTCTTGGTCATTTACTACTACATCGGCGTTCCAGCCTTGCCGGGAATACATCCTGCATAGGCGGTTTTTAGTGGACTGTACCGATGTCAACTGCTCTATGGGGAACTCTGCGGACTCCCCGACTTTGAGCGTTTTAAGAGTGGGAGCGATGGGTCTCGATGCAGGTACCTGAACACCTGGACCGAACTCCGGGAAAGTGGGCTTTCGCGGTGGGCGGTAAGCTGGCTCTTGGGTCATAGTGATGGTTTTGTCTTCCATTTATTCTTTGGTCTTAAAACTATATTTGCATATAAGCAGAACTTTGCCTATCTTTGTTGGTAGATGTTATATGTTATCCGAGTGTAAAGTTAATCATTTATGATGGTTTGGCAAAGCATACCTTATCATTTATGAGTGATTTTAAGGAATATTAACATAGCGTCTCCTTCAACTATCTAAACCCCTTTGTTTTACAGATAAAGAACAACAAAATGAAAGAGTCAGAAAAAGTTGAAAACAACGTCGATGCCAAGACGATACGAGACAGGTTGCTGAAAGCGCTGCATCTCGGACCGGGCGAGCTTGCGACCGCTCTCGGCATAAATTATCAGCGCATCTATGACCTCGGAAGCGGTAGAACCAAAAAGTTCAATCCGGGGATGGTCAACATGATCGTGGCAAAATTTCCGCAGGTCAACGCCACCTTCTTATATACTGGCAAAGGTGAGCCATTGAAAGAGGGGGCGGCTGTCGCTACTGCGTCGGATGTCTCCGAGATAATCTCCATGTCGAAACAACTTATAGATATGATGGAGAAAATTACCGAAAGGTCAGAGATGCTTGATCAACGGGCACTGCGCCTGGAAGTAAAGGAACGTGAACTGAACGACAGGGAACGGCACCTCAACGAGAGGGAGCGTGCTTTGTCTGAACGTGCCGCAGAACCTGCGGAATATTCCATATAATATATATGTGGAACAACGATGCTGAAATATGCTTCTCGAAATGTGATGGTCCTGACTACTGCAAATCATTCGACCATTGCAGAGCGTGGGGATGCCGACTGTTACGATACGTCCCGGCGACCCTTCCCCGAACCGAGATGGAGAAGGCTGAAATCTTCTCTGCCGTCTATTCGAGAGCCGAACAACTCGGAGTTATCCGCTGCCAAAATTTCAATCCGTTGGGGATAGATGAGGCACTTGACGACGAGGTTCAACTACGGCTCATTATAGGTTCTGGAGACGCATAGTATGGCTCTTTTGTTGTCTGTTTTTATTTCTCTGACGTGTATAAGCCTGATAATCACCAAACTACCAGCCTTTATGGGTGGCATGATGTAATCAAAAAACAACACCCTTTTACAAAGGCTGCGCCGTCGCATCAGACAGCGCAGCCTTTTCTGTATTAAACAAGCTCTGAGAACACACACAGGGAATCGGTTGTTATATCATCAGAAACCTAATAAATTTTTCAACTATGAAAATCAAAGGAATTATGATTTTGGCGACTGTCGTAGCCCTGAATCTAACCGGATGCGTCAGCCATAAGAAGTATAATCTGCTGCAGGCTGATTACAATGCATCGCAGGTGGCCCTGGCCGAGAGCCGCAAAAAGAGTGAAAGCCTTGAACATCTGCTGTCTGAAGCACGTCAGGAAAATCAGGAACTTAAAAACCAGTATGCCTCGTTGCAGAAAACGCTCGACCAAAGCATTCTAAACAACCAGTCGGGAAATATCAACATCTCAAAACTGGTCGACGAGATCAATTCGTCGAACGCATATATCAAGCAGCTTGTAGCAGCAAAATCAAAAAGCGATTCGCTGCTGATGGTGCTTTCCAACAATCTCACACGTTCACTCAACAGCTCCGAGCTTAAGGACGTGGATGTGAAAGTGCTAAAAGGCGTAGTCTATATTTCACTTGCCGACAACATGCTGTTCCGTTCAGGCTCTTATGAGATTTCTCCAAAAGCCATGGATATTCTCAGCAAGATTGCCAAAATTATCAAAGACTACAAGAATTACTCCGTACTGGTAGAGGGCAACACCGACAATGTGCCTATCAGCCGTCCCAACATCCGCAACAACTGGGATCTTTCGACACTGCGTGCATCGTCTGTTGTGCAGACTCTCCAGAATAAATTTGGCGTTGATCCGTCGCGCCTCACCGCAGGCGGTCGTGGCGAATATAACCCCATCGCCAGCAACGACACCGAAGCCGGCCGTAAGCTCAACCGCCGTACCCAGATTATTATTACCCCGAGTCTCGATCAGTTCATGGATCTGATTGACAAGGCTCCCGATTCCGAAACTGCCAAATAACCCGAAACGTCATGGAAAAGAACGAAGATTCCAAGGATTTACTCGACAACATCGATTTCCCGCAGCAAGGTCTTTCACCGGAGGAGCTATATGACACTTTAGAGGGCGCCGGAGACATTGATGTCAAGGAGGAGAAGAAAACGCATGACACCAAACCCGCGAAATAGACATCCTCCCCGCGTCGGCATCATTTCTAAACCGACATAAAAAAACAGCAGCAAACTTAAAAAAGCATAGCTTTCAGGTTTGCTGCTGTTGTTTTATTAAGTAAGGCTTGCCGATGACTCCATGTAAAATGGAACTGGAGCGGCAGCCCGACCGCATGTCGGTGTTACTTCTTGTCGTTGCCGAAGTAGCGGGCATAGAGACCGGCGAAGCCGCGACCGTGACGTGCTTCGTCTTTAGCCATTTCATGAACGGTGTCGTGGATGGCGTCGAGGTTGGCCTTTTTGGCGTTGGCGGCGATACGCATCTTGTCGGCATTGGCGCCGGCTTCAGCGTGCATACGCTTCTCGAGGTTGGTCTTGGTATCCCATACGCAGTCACCGAGAAGTTCAGCGAACTTCGATGCGTGCTCGGCCTCTTCCCAGGCATAACGCTTGAATGCTTCAGCGATTTCGGGATAGCCTTCGCGATCGGCCTGACGCGACATGGCGAGATACATACCTACTTCAGAGCATTCGCCAAGGAAATGGGCGTTGAGATCCTTGATCATTTCCTCGCCGGTGCCTTTTGCCACGCCGATTTCATGCTCGGTGACAAACTGAAGCTCTGCTTCGGGAGTCATTTCTTTGAACTTGCTGCGGGGAGCGCCGCAAAGGGGGCATTTTTCAGGAGCTTCGGCGCCTTCGTATACATAACCGCATACGGTGCAGATAAATTTCTTTTTCATAGTTAGCTAAACGTAAGTTTGATTATTTACTGGATTAGTATTACAAAGTTACGAAAATTATTCGAGATTGTTATCCTTTAATAGTAAAAAATTTAACAAAAAATCTTAATACTTATACGGGTAATTCCAACACTTGAAAAAGGTCAGCACGAACGGCCCGCAATGAGTAGTCGCCGCAAATACCATATGCCTGGAATTACTATGATAATGCTTGCTATCAGACATGCCACAGCCCCGGGAGCCGAAAGATCGCTGCCGATTTGAGCAAGAGAGGCAGGGTCGGATTCGGAGGGTGTGCCCGACATCATATACTGGGAAATCACGACAAGGGAATTATTGAGTATATGCAACAGAATCGGAAGCCACAGCGAACCACTCCATACAAGCAGATAACCGAAAAAGGCTCCAAGAAGCAATCGGGGCACAAACCCGAAAAGCTGGAAATGCATCGCGCTGAATATAAAGGCAGAGAGCCACACGGCAATGTGGATGTTGAGCCGCGTGGCCGAAAGGATGCGCTGCAATGCTCCTCGGAAAAACAGTTCCTCACTGAAACCTGCCATCAAAGCCACTATCAGCAATGTGACAATGAGCGCGCCAACCGAACCACTGTTCGTAAGCATATCTGAAGCCGCCTGTTGTGAATCCTCCATCTGACGGAAAAATCCCTCCATAGCAGCCATGGATTCGGGGAGGTGCCAGTTTTGATTCCACTCTACAATAAGATTCATCACAGGAATTGAACAGAGAAACACTATGATGGCGGCAAGTGTGCCGCGAAGATCCGGAAGTCGGTCAACGGCAAGGAGTCTCGCAGGGAGTCGGGTAGAGACCATGGCGGTGGCGATTGCCGGCAGAATGAACACCAGAATCTGCTGCAACAGAGTGGCTATGCGCAAAGCTTTCACCTGATCGGGAATTACACGCATCAGCAAAGTGGTCAGTACTCCCATGAGCACCACGCAGAACAGAAACATACATCCTAAAAGAGCAAGCGACAATCCGGGACGGACAATAGTTGCTCCGGCAGGGCATGACTGAGATTTTTCTAATGATTGAAACTTTGACACGGTTTAAATATTACAGTTAGTTTGTGCTTGACGTTATTATTTTGAAATCGGAATAATAGTTTTCAGAGCTTGTTTAAAAATTCAGATAAAAATCGGCCAGCAATTCTTTATATTCTCCGGAAAAAGTGCCGGATGATTCGTAAATCATCAGAATGGATTCATCACATCCGCCTGATCCAGCGGTAGCCCCCTTGGTCAGTTCGGCGAGAATCCTGCGGAAAGGCTTTCTCGGCACAGTCCGCACATTAGTGATGCGCGACAGAGTAAAACCATTGAGCGTCGCCAGATACCTGAGATCATCCACTCGCTCCGCCGGAAGAACCAGACTAAGACGTCCATCGTCGTAAAGAGCCCGGAAAGCTTGCCGCATCAGCATATCCAACGATAAGGCACCATCGTGCCTTGCCATGCTACGCGCATTGTCGGGCGCTTTAAGCCCATCGGAATAGAATGGTGGATTACTTACAATGAAATTGAATTTTCGGGACACCGCACATGGATCCGAAAAATCACCTCGGACAGCATCGAGTCGGCCAGGCCACGGAGAGCGACAGAAATTTCCGGCAGCCTCACCGCAAGCGTCGGCATCGATCTCCAGACCGGTAATTCGAGCCGCGGAGAACCGCTGTGCCAGCATCAGCGCAATCACCCCCGATCCTGTGCCGACGTCGAGAATCGAAACAGCAGCATCAGCAGGTAGGTCAGACATTGCCCATGCTCCTAAAAGAACGCCGTCGGTGCCGACCTTCATGGCGCTCAATGTGTTGACGACATCGAACTGTTTGAAGCGGAAAGTGGTTTCGCGGCCGGGATTACGCATACAATGAGATCAAAAGCTGTTTCATGTGGATTGTTCCGCACAAAGTTAATAAAAAAAGCTCTGTAATTTGGTCAGTATTGCCAGAACTGTTAATTTTGAAGAAAAAATAGTATGATAGTAAATTCAGCCCGATTTGTCATCAGCAATTCCACTGCCGCAAAATGCCCTGCGGATTCACGTCATGAATTTGCATTTATCGGCCGGTCAAATGTGGGAAAATCCTCTCTGATAAATATGCTCACCAACCGCAAAGGACTGGCAATGACATCGGCAACTCCCGGCAAAACCCTCCTGATAAATCACTTTCTGATAAACGATCAGTGGTATCTTGTGGATTTGCCCGGATACGGATTTGCACGACGGAGCAAAGAGGGGAGAGCTGAGATTTCACGCATCATCAAGGATTACATTCTCACCCGCAGGCAGATGACGTGCCTGTTTCTGCTCATCGACGGCCGACACATGCCACAAAAAATTGATATGGAGTTTATGCGGTGGCTCGGCGAAAACGGAGTGCCTTTCTGCATAGTATTCACCAAACTCGACAAAATGTCGTCCACCGCCGCAAAAAAAGTCACGGGAGACTATTGCGCACAACTGCTTGAAGAATGGGAAGAACTGCCACCTGTGTTCCGAAGCAGTTCGGTCGACAAACGTGGCCGTAATGAGATTCTCGACTACATCGAACAGCTGACTAAACTGCCACTTGATTGCGATTCACCGCAATGATGACATACCCGGGCCATATCAACATATTGGCCGCCTGAATCATAAACCATAGTAAAGTAAAATGTGTTTAATAGGGTAAAGAAACCTCGGAGATACAGCTGTGTCTCCGGTTAAAACTTACAGCACTATGGATTTAAACAGTATCAAAGATCTTGCCTCACAAGAGAAAATCGCCGACATCAAGGAAAAAGTCTGCGACATCGCTGAGACCGTAGAAGAAAAAGCGCGTGTACTCGGTGAGAAAATCGACAACTACAAAGTCAGGGAGTTTGCCGACAAAGTCAAAGGAAATGCATCAAAGGTGAAGAATGCACTGGAGAATTATCCCGGTGCAGCCATCGATTCTTCCGACGGCGACAAGGTATCGCCCAAAATGGTAGCGGAAGATGTAAAGCAACTTAACAACAACCCACGGAACAACGACATCTGAATCGTATTTCCCGATGCAGAAAACAATGGAGCCGTCGTCCGGATTTTCCGGTGACGGCTCCATCTTTATGCAAGCTGTAATTAAGGGTCTTAGGGAAAAAATCTCATTTGCGGGCTTTAATCCGCCCGAATGAAGAGATTGTTATTTGCCCTGATGCTCGTATTTGAGGGTAAGGGTAGGCTGATCGCAGACTTCAGCAGGGCCGAAATACTGGATGGGACCGGGGTACATGTAGCTGGTGTTCACAGCCCAGTCATCGCGCATGGATGCGAACTTGAGGAAGGGTGCGCCATCGAGACGTACGAGAGCCTTCTGGATCACGGGCTTCATCTCGCCGTTGCGGCGCTCCATGTTCATCATCATGGTGATGGGTATACCGCCGGCAATCCACTGCACAGAAGGTTTGGTGAGGTTGCGTACCGACGACATGTAGCCGGTGACACCTGCCTTGATGAGGCACGCGGCATTGAAGCCGAGAGCGTAGCAGTAGTCGGCATCGAAGTTTGAGGGGTCGGCGCAACGGCCTTCATAACCGAAGAAGTGGTGCAGGGCGGCGAACTTGCCGTTGAACTTGCCTTCTGCAGCCCACTGTTTCAGGCGTTTGCCCACCATCTCGGAGAGGAGCTTTTCGGTCTCGATGAGTGAAACCTGCACATTGCCGTGGGGGTCGCGGTCGAGGCTGAGCTGACGGGCGACACCTTCGGGAAGTGATTCGTAGATGGCTGCGTTGTCGGCCGAAAGATGACCGATGATGTAAGCGCGCTGGTCGGCGGGTGCGACAGCTGCGAATTCATCGGCATTGGCGGCAAGCAGGTCGTTGAGTTCAGCGATGAGTCGCTTTACCGCGGGAATGAATTCGATGAGGCCTTCGGGGATCAGCACTGTACCATAGTTCATGCCGTTGGCGGCACGTTTTGCTACGATTTCAGCGATATAGTCCACAACCTGCTGCAGAGTCATGTCCTTTGCCTCTACCTCCTCGGAGATGATGCAGACATTGGGCTGGGTCTGGAGAGCGCATTCCAGAGCGATATGGCTTGCCGAACGGCCCATGAGTTTGATGAAGTGCCAGTATTTCTTGGCAGAGTTGCAATCGCGCTCGATGTTGCCGATAACTTCGGAATATACCTTTGTGGCGGTGTCGAAACCGAATGAGGTTTCAATCACATCGTTCTTGAGGTCGCCGTCGATGGTCTTGGGGCATCCGAGCACCTGAACACCGGCATTGATTTCCTTATAATATTCAGCCAGCACTGCAGCATTGGTGTTGGAGTCATCGCCACCGATGATTACAAGTGCCGAGATATTGAGTTCGCGGAGAATCTCCAAGCCCTTGTCGAACTGCTCTTTTTTCTCGAGTTTCGTACGGCCGGAACCTATGATGTCAAAACCGCCGGTGTTGCGGTATTCATCGATGATGGCAGATGTCAGCTCAATATACTGGTGATCGACGAAGCCGCCGGGACCCATGAGAAAACCATAGAGGCGCGATTCCTTGTTGAGTTTCTTGATACCGTCGAAAAGACCGCAAATCACATTGTGACCGCCGGGAGCCTGACCTCCGGAGAGGATGACACCGACGTTGAGGGGCTTCGAAGCGGTGGGAGCGGGATTTTTCTCGAATTTCAGCTCGGGAAGACCGTAGGTGTTGGGGAACAGAGATTTGATGGCATCCTGGTCAGCGACCGAATGAGTGGGATTACCTTCAACCGCTTTGACGGCACCGGTAAGCACGATAGGAAGCTTTGGCTTGTATGCGGCACGAGCTTTCTGCAGAGCGCTTTTTTTCATTGTAAATGCAATAATATCGGTTTGTGGATGTGTTGTAATTTCTTAACCACAAAGGTAAGCATTATTACGGAACTAATATTGTTAAAATATCCTAACCGGGTTGGTGCCCGGCCAAAGCGGTCACTCGCGGAGCTTCAAGAATGTAGCGTCGCGCGGCATCGCGCACATCAGCAGGCGTCACTGACATGATTTCTCTAAAATTCTTCGCAAATGTATCGTCGGGCTGTCCGGTAGTGGCAAGCATTTCTTTGTAACCCGAGATAGAGAATGGCGAATCAAGCAGATTGGCGGCTGAAGAGAGGAGTACATTGCGCACGGCTGTCATTTCTTCGTCGGGAAGAGTCTCCGATGCAAGTCGATCGATTTCGTTGTCGACCTCAACGAGAAGTGGACGCACATAGCAATTGTCGCATTCGGTACTTATCACCACCGAGGAACCCTCGATAGTGCTGACAGTAGATGCCGAAATGCCGTAGGTGTAACCTTTGTCCTCGCGCACATTGCTCATAAGCCGGCTACCGAAATATCCGCCAAGAGCCATGACAGCTATCCTGAGAGCAATGAAATCGGGATGCAGGCGATTGATCGTGGGAATCTGGATTCTCACACCGGTCTGCAGCGAATGTGGCATATCTTTTGATACTTCCACTGTCTGTTTCAGAGGTTCATAACTTGCGGCATGGCGGATGATAGCTTCCTGATTGTCAGTAATGAACTCCATGTTGCCGAAAACATCCCCGACAAGAGCAAGAAGAGAGTCGGCAATGCGGCCTGAAAGGAATATCACAGGCGGCGCGCTCAGGCATAAATTGCGGTGAACTGCCAGCAATTCACTCCGCGTAGTGTTTCTTATTTCATCAGGTGTAAGATGAAACGAAAGGGGACTTCCGGGGCCATAGAAAGCCTCGCGGCAGATCAGCGCCGCCTGCACCGAGGGGCGCTTTAACGACACCTCTCGGGCTGCCGCCATCTTCTGTACAACCGCCTCCAGACTCGTTTCCGGGAATAGGGGAGCGGCCACCATGTCGCGCATAAGCGGAAGCACCGTTGATGCGGTCTTGTTGATACCTTTCAGCGAGCAACAGAGCGAGTGTCCCGACGCCGATGCCCTGAACCATGCGCCGCACGATTCAAGCGTGTCGCTGACCTCGGCGCCGGTAAGGCCGACGCAACCTTCTACAAACAGCTCCTCCATAACATTGAGCGTGGCCAACCGAGGAGTGTCGAGATAGCCGGCCATCCATATCAGCGATATTCGCGACACATCCTCCTCGCATCCGTCGAGCCAGTGTATCGTCACACCATTAGGTAATATGACCCTGTCGAAATGCGGCATGCTGAGGTCAGTAAAACCGGCAATGGCAGGAGCTTTCTTACGGTCGGGGGCTGTCATAGATTCTGTCCCTCTGCAAGCATTTCACGCGCTTTCTCAAGGTCGGCGGGAGTGTCGATACCAACTGTAGCCGCGTGTGTGATTCCCACCTTGATATTATAACCATTCTGTAGCCAACGGAGTTGTTCGAGCGACTCGGCAAGTTCAAGCGACGATTGCGGCAGTCGCGTAACCTTCCTGAGCACATCTGCGCGAAAAGCATACATGCCAATGTGGGTGTGGAAACTGAATGCCGCCGGCCATTCGTCAGTTTCCTTGCCGCGGATGAACGGAATCACCTGGCGGCTGAACAGAAGTGCGTTGCCTTGAGCATCCATCACCACCTTTGGACGGTTGGGATTGGCCAGGTCGGCGTACGAGCCATCATGGGGGAAGGGGAGAGCGAGTGTGGCGATGTCGGTCGACGGGTCATCGAAGCAATCCATAACCTGACGGATCTGATCTGGTTTTACAAATGGTTCATCACCCTGAATATTAATCACGACATCGGCGTCGCTGCCGAGATTGTCATAAGCTTCAAGGCAGCGGTCGGTGCCGCTGCGGTGTTTGTCGGAAGTCATCACGGCTTTGCCGCCGAATGCCTCCACAGCCTTGAATATACGAATATCATCGGTGGCGACTGCCACATCGGGAATAACCTCCCGCACCCTTTCACAAACATGCTGGATCACAGGTTTGCCACCGAGGTCGGCGAGCGGCTTCCCCTCGAAGCGAGTCGAAGCATACCGTGCGGGAATAATAGCTATGAATTTCATCGTGTCAAAATATCTAAAACCGATTTAACGAAAGCTGCGGGGTCGGAGTTGTCGAAAATTTCCTTCGACATTTCCACCCCTGCGACACCCGCCTTCAGGAGAGATTTAAGAGCATCGGCAGGAAAGCAGCCCGAGGCAACCAGATGCACTTCGGCACCGGCATCGCTGATACTGTGCGACACTCCCTGATAAAACTCTCCGGGAGTTTCGTTGCCTGTGTAGGGCACCGTTATGTAGTCGACATCGAGGCCACGCAACTGCTCTATATCCGCAGCGTTGCGGCATGTGACGCCGATTATGGCATGAGGACCGAGCTTTTCGCGCACTGCGATAAGATGTCCGCGGTCGCATGAAGTGAGGTGCACTCCGTGCACACGCAGTTTCTCCACAAGTTCCACATCGTCGTCAATGACAAGAATCGCGTCAGATTCCTGACAGATCGGCATCAGCGCCTTGACATCGGCTTCTGACAGGGAACCGGTGAGGCGGATCCATCGGCATCCGCCTCTGAGCACCGTCTCGGTCTGCCCTGCGGCGCTTATTTCTTTGGAATTGAATGTAGCGTATTGAAGCATATATAGATTTTACTGACGCAAATATCTAAAATTATCCGCAATCCTGCAAATGGTTTAAAAAAAACTCTGTAACTTTGCAATCATAAAACCAGAAATCAACTATGGCCGAATTTAAAAACACAGAAACTCCCGAAGAATCCAAAGGGCTCAGTTTTGTTGAGCAGATAATTGTTGACGACCTCAAGGAAGGAAAGAACGGAGGAAGACTCCAGACCCGTTTCCCGCCCGAACCCAACGGCTATCTCCATATCGGCCACGCAAAAGCCATATGTATGGATTTCGGTGCCGCTGAAAAATTCGGCGGCAAATGCTTCCTGCGTTTCGATGACACCAACCCCATAAAGGAGGACACAGAATATGTCGACGCCATCCGTGAAGACATCCATTGGCTCGGCTTTGACTGGGGTGAGAACGAGCGCTATGCCTCCGATTATTTCCCTCAGCTCTATGATCTGGCAATACGCATGATCAGAGAGGGGAAAGCATATGTCGACGACCAGACCTCCGAAGAGATTGCCGCGCAGAAAGGCACACCCACCACTCCCGGCACCCCCTCGCCTTACCGCGACCGGTCGGTAGAGGAGAATCTCGACCTTTTCGAACGCATGAACAAGGGAGAGTTTGACGAAGGCGCCCGAGTGCTTCGCGCAAAAATCGACATGGCTTCGTCGAACATGCACTTCCGCGACCCCATCATGTATCGCATAATCAAGACTCCCCATCACCGCACCGGCACTGATTGGAAAGTCTACCCGATGTATGATTTCGCACACGGACAGAGCGACTTCTTCGAGGGTGTGACACACTCGATATGCACTCTCGAATTTGTTCCCCACCGTCCTCTCTACGATTATTTTGTGGATTTCCTCTCCGACGGCAGTTACCGCCCCCGACAGATCGAGTTCAACCGACTGAACCTCACCTACACAGTGATGAGCAAGCGCAAACTGCTCCAGCTTGTCAAGGAAGGACTTGTGGCCGGATGGGACGATCCGCGTATGCCGACCATTTCGGGTATGCGCCGCCGCGGATTCACCGCACGCGCCATCCGCAATTTCATCGACCGCATCGGTTACACCAAGATCGAGGAAGCAATGATTTCGGTGTCACTTCTCGAACACGCCGTCCGCGAGGATCTCAACGCCATAGCTACCCGCGCCATGGCTGTTGTCAATCCCGTGAAGGTGATTATCGACAACTACCCCGAGGGTCAGACCGAGACCGTGGAAATGGAGAACAACCCAGAGGATCCGGAGGCTGATACCCACAGCATGCCATTCTCCCGTGAAATCTTCATCGAGCGCGATGACTTCATGGAGAATCCTCCAAAGAAATTTTTCCGTCTGGCACCCGGTCAGGAAGTTCGCCTCAAGGGCGCATATATCATCAGGTGTAACGAGGACGGCGTGGTGAAAGATGCCGACGGCAACATCACAGAACTGCACTGCACATACGATCCCGATAGCCGCAGCGGCATGCCCGGTGCATCGCGCAAGGTGAAGGGCACCCTCCACTGGGTGTCGGCGGCACATGCCGTGGATGCAACGGCTCGCGTCTACGACCGTCTGTTCAATGTGGAGAATCCCTCGGCCGAAGAGGGCGACTTCCGCGATCTGCTCAACCCCGATTCTCTCAAAGTGATCGAGGGCGTGAAAGTTGAACCGTTTATTGCTGAAAATGCCCGTCGGGGCGAAAAATTCCAGTTCCAGCGTATCGGCTATTTCACCCCCGACTATGACTCTACTCCCGGCAATCTGATTTTCAACCGCACCATTGCATTGAAAGACAGCTGGGAAAAGGTTCAGAAAAAAAATGTATAACGACGACCAGAGAAAATCCGACGAACAATATATGCAGCAGCTCTACTCCCGCTTCCGACAGGAAGTGGAGAGTGGCGCTACTGTGGATTTTTATGAGATAGACGAGCTGCTCGACATCTACGACTACGCGCAGGACGAAGGGGATGTGATGGTGCAGATGTATGTGTTTCTCACTGCCGCCCGCCTGTATCCGCAAAACCATGAATTCGACGAGCGGATGGCTTTTTTCCTGTCATATGTCTCGCAGGATGCCGCCGGGGATATGTTCGAGAGGAAAGGACGTCAGGACAGCGCCCTATGGGAGGTGCTGAAAATGGGCGTGGACTGCTATCCCGACGGGAATCCGGAACATTCGCTGAAATCGCTGCTGAAAAAATATGATCGGCTCGACTGCGAAAGTCTGCTGAAAATCATCGACCTTTTGCGCGACATGGAACGGCTCGATCTGCTGGTGAAGTATTACACCGAACTGAACCGCCGCGCCGAAGACCCCAAAGGATTCTCTTTTGAAGTTGCGGAAGCTATAAAGGATTGTGACACATACCGCGAGGATGCACGCCGCATAGCCGAGGATGTGACCAAGATGGAACCCTTCAATGTTGAGGCATGGTTGCTGCTGGCTCGAGTGGAATTCGGACTGGAACATTTTGAGGATGCGCTCGCAGCCGTGGATTATGCCTTAGCCATAGAGCCCGAAAATGTAAATGCCAGGATTACCCGCGGAGTGGTGCTTGCTGTCACTGAAGGCCGACAGCATGAAGCGATAACCACGCTCGAGGCTGTACTTGATGAAGAACCCGCCAATATCTTTGCACTTGAAGGTCTGGCTGAAGCCTATGCCCGCACAGGGGACACAGAGAAAGCCGCCCGGTATTACTGGACGATCATGGAACGCGGCATCACGCCGGCATCCGCCTCGGATCCTTTGGTAAATCTCGTCACACTTGATCCTGCCGGCCTGCAGGATTACCTTGAGCAGTTTTATGCTATGGGCAACGACGATGAAAACGCCTGGATTGAACGCGCCGGCAACATTGCGCAGAAAAGCAACAAGGAGATTGCCGCCCGCTTCCTCGATTTCTTCCAGAAACGACAGGGGTTTCTCAGCGGTGTAATACATTATCTTCACCTGATGTATTCCGCCGGAATGTTCGAGCGATATGTGGAGGTTTTTGCCTCGGTATGCTCCGACAAACAGCATCCGGCATCTGTGCCGGGGTATTTCAGTCTCACTGACTATCTGATGCTTGCGTCGGTGTATCTTCGTCTGGGGCATAACGACGAGGCGGCGCAGCTCAGCGAAGCCTTGATGCATCGCACCGGCTCAATTGATTCTGTCGACGACACATTGCGTCTGCGTGGAATTAAACTGACGGCTAAATTCATCAATGAACTTGCCACCCAACCTCATCCCGACCTCGACATACGCAATTTCGACCCCCTTACTTCAAGTCTGGGATTCTGAATCAGATATAAGGATTCTGACGGACTTCGTCGGCTATGGTCGTGGCATCGCCATGCCCAGGATAAACTTTTGTGGAATAGGGAAGCGACAGCAGTTTTCCATGAATGCTCGCGATGAGCTGCGGATAGCTGCCTCCGGCCAGATCGGTGCGCCCGATACTCCCTCGGAAAAGCACATCGCCCGAGAATAGCACGTCGGCCGATTTTATATAATAAAGTAGAGAGCCGGGGGAATGGCCGGGCGCGTGGAGAGCTGTAACAACGACATTGTCACCGAGGGTCAGCACGTCACCTTCACTTATGAACCGGTCGATAACCAGCGGTTCGAGACTGATCGGCAGATGGAACATTCTCGCCTGTTCCTGACGGCGCTGAGCCAGAGGCTCATCCGCAGCATGGGCCATAACAGGCGCATGGTAGACATTTTTAATATGATCCACACCGAAAGTATGGTCGATATGTATATGGGTCAGCAACGTAGCCTTAAGCTTCAGTTGTTTTCCGGCAATAAAATTGTCTACCACAATATCCTCGGCATCCGATGACATGCCGGGATCTATTATGGCAGCTTCCAGGGTATCTGAATCCCAGATAATATAGGTATTCTCTCCAAAAGGATTGAATTCAAATCGCTTTATTTCCAACATATTGCTGATAAATTATTGCCACTATACCGTTGCAACGCTTCCACGGCGGCATCACAACTGACTAAAGTGGCTTGTAGATTATCTTTTTAGTTTCGAAAAACGGTTCTTTGAAATAATCGGTTACCGGCACCTCGAGCACGTCGCCCTGTGTGGCTTCGACTTCTGACGCCAGATCTCCGCCTTTTAAACAAATCAGACCGTTGTGAAGTTTGTTGCGCGACACCGAAGAGATGTTGCGGCGCGCGAGCGGCACGAGGGCCTCGAGCCGCATCACGGCACGGCTGATCACAAAGTCGAATTTCCGGTGACATTCACCGGCATCGCCATGCTGAAACGTGACGTTGGCAAGACCCAGCGACTGCGCTATTTCTGTGGCGACCCTGATTTTTTTGCCGACACGGTCAATAAGATGGAAAGTGCATCCGGGCCAGAGCACCGCCAGCGGTATTCCGGGGAAACCGCCGCCACAGCCGAAGTCCATGAATGCGGTGCCGTCGACGGGTGTCAGAAGCCTTGCTATAGCCAAACTGTGAAGGATATGATGCGAGTAGATATTGTCGATATCCTTTCGGGAGACTACATTGATGCGTTGATTCCACTCGCGATAGAGCGGCCCCATCATTTCGAACCGGTGACACTGAGTTTCAGTCAGTTCAGGGAAATATTTAAAAATAATGCCGGCATCGGCGACCGCGCCTGCGTCCATATTGTTATCCATGTCGGCAAATTTACGAAAAAATAGTCAGCCGCCCAAGCCACACGGGCTTTTCGGGCTGGAAGTTTGGTAGTTTCAAAAAAAATTGCCACCTTTGCACATTGTAAGAACATGTGTGCACCAGCGTGTGCAGATTTCCATACCGAAAAATGCAGTTTACAGCAAATCAGATAGCCGCAATGATTGGCGGCAAAGTGGAAGGGGACGGCAATGCCGCCGTGTCGACTTTCGCTAAAATCGAAGAAGGTCATGCGGGCGCTCTTTCGTTCCTGTCCAATCCCAAATATGACCATTATCTCTACACCACTGAGTCGACAATAGTGCTTGTCAAGACCGATTTCGCTCTTGAACAGCCCGTAAAAGCGACATTGATAAGAGTTGACGACCCATATGCCGCCATTGCATCGCTCCTCGACATAGCCCAGCAGGCTCTTGAGCCTAAATACGAGGGGGTGGAGCAACCCTGCTTCATTTCGGAAGGTGTCGAAGTGCCTGAAGGCGCCTATATCGGAGCCTTTGCCTACATCGGACGCGGAGTGAAACTCGGTCGCAATGTGAAAATTTTTCCACAGGCATATCTTGGCGACAATGTTGTCATCGGTGATGACTCTGTGATCAAACCCGGTGTGAAGATTTATCATAACTGCCATATCGGCAACCGCTGTATCATACATGCCGGCTGCGTTATCGGCGCCGACGGCTTCGGTTTCGCTCCTACCCCCGACGGGTATAAGAAGATACCTCAGCTGGGCAATGTAGAGGTGGAGGACGATGTGGAAATCGGAGCCAACACCACCATCGACCGCGCCATGATGGGTTCGACCGTTATCGGCTGCGGCACCAAGCTCGACAACCTCATTCAGATTGGCCACAATTGCCGCATAGGCAGCCGGAACGTGATGGCCGCCCAGGTGGGCATCGCAGGTTCGGCACGCGTGGGCAACGGATGTATGTTTGGCGGTCAGGTAGGTATCGGCGGTCACATCAGCGTGGGCGACAACGTGCAGTTGGGCGCGCAGTCGGGCGTGGCATCGAATATCCGCGACGGGCAGACGCTGCTCGGCTCACCCGCCTACGATGTCAAGAAATTTGCCCGCAACGTGGTATATCAGAAAAACATCGGTTCGCTCTACGACCGCGTGAAAGAATTGGAAAAAATCATCAAAGAGAAATAATGAAACAGCTTACTCTCAACGGCGAATTCTCCGTCAAGGGGAAAGGCCTTCACACCGGGCTTGAAATCGAGGCTACATTCTGCCCCGCGCCCGAAAACCACGGATACAAAATTCAGCGCACCGACCTCGAGGGAGAACCCGTGATCGACGCATTGGCTGAGAATGTGACGAGCACTGAGCGTGGCACCGTACTCGAACGCGGCGAAGTGAAGGTATCGACCGTGGAACATGCCATGGCCGCTCTCTATGCCGCCGGCGTAGACAACTGTCTCATTAAAGTCAATGGTCCTGAGATTCCTATCCTTGACGGCAGCGCCCGTAAATTCAGCGAAGGCATTGAAAAGGTGGGATTGCTAAAACAGACTGTCGACAAAAACTATTATGTGGTCAAGCGCAAAATCGAAGTGCGCGACCCCAACACCGGCGCACATCTCACTGTGCTCCCCGACAGCTCCCTGTCGGTCGACGTGATGATTTCCTATGACTCACCCGTACTCACAAACCAGTTTGCGCGTCTGGAAGATATGGCGGATTTCAAACAGGAAATCAGCGGCAGCCGCACATTTGTGTTCGTGCGCGAGATCGAACCTCTGCTCAATGCCAATCTTATCAAGGGTGGTGACCTCGACAACGCCATCGTGATCTACGACAAGGTGATGAATCAGGCGACCCTCGACCACATCTCCGACCTTATGGGTGTGGAGCACAAAAAGGTTACCGAACTGGGCTACATAAACAACCGCCCTCTGGAGTTCGAAAACGAACCTGCCCGCCACAAGCTGCTTGATGTGCTCGGCGATATCGCCTTGATCGGCCGCCCCATGCAAGGCCGTATCATAGCCTGCCGTCCCGGCCACAAGATCAACACCACTTTCGCCAAGCAGATTCGCAAAGAAATCATACGTCAGGAGCTGCAGGCGCCCACCTACAATCCGTCGGCAACGCCTCTGATGGACATCAACGCCATCCGCGAACATCTGCCGCACCGCTACCCCATGCTCCTTGTCGACAAAATCATCGATAAGAGCGACAGCTATATCGTGGGGGTAAAGAACGTCACAGTCAACGAGCCTTTCTTCCAGGGCCATTTCCCTCAGGAACCCGTGATGCCCGGCGTGCTGCTGGTTGAAGCCATGGCTCAGACAGGCGGTCTGCTTGTCCTCGGCACTGTAGAGGATCCCGAGCGCTATTCCACCTACTTCATGAAGATTGACAATGTCAAATTTCGTCAGAAGGTGGTTCCCGGCGACACTCTGCTTTTCCATGTATCGTTCATGACACCTCTGCGCCGCGGATGCGCCCTTATGAAGGGCGTTGCTTTCGTAGGCGACAAGATCGTGACCGAATGCGAATTCATGGCACAGATTGTAAAAAACAAGTAAAGCAGTCTGCTTTCCATGGCACCTGCATAACCTCATAAGCTCAAAGAGTCTTTTCAGAAACATGAAACAGCCATTTGCGTATATTCACCCCGCCGCCAATATCCATCCGAGCGTGGTCATCGATCCTTTCGTAACCATCGACCAGAATGTGGAGATAGGCGAGGGCACACATATCGGCAGCAATGTTACGATTATGGAAGGTGCCCGCATTGGCAAGCACTGCACCATCTTCCCCGGAGCCGTGATTTCCGGCATACCTCAGGATCTCAAATTCCGTGGCGAGGAAACCACGGCCGAAATTGGCGACTACACCACTATCCGCGAATGTGTGACCGTAAACCGCGGAACTTCGGCCAAGGGCAAGACCGTTATAGGAAGTAAATGCCTCATCATGGCCTACTCACACGTGGCCCACGACTGTGTTGTGGGTAATAACGTTATTATCTCCAACGCCTCGCAGCTGGCCGGCGAGGTGCAGGTCGACGACTTCGCTGTAATCGGCGGCGGAACCCTTATTCATCAGTTCACCCATCTCGGCTCCCATGTTATGATTCAGGGTGGCTCGCGCATCAACAAGGATATCCCCCCTTATGTAAAGGCAGGCCGAGACCCCATCGCTTACACCGGTATCAACTCCATAGGTCTGCGTCGCCGCAACTTCACTAACGACCAGATCCGCGACATTCAGGAGATCTACCGATATCTCTATCTATCGCGTCTTAATGTCAGCGATGCTGTCGACCGTATCGAGGCAGAGCTTCCGGCCACCAAAGAGCGTGATGAAATCATTGAATTTATCCGCAATTCCAAGCGTGGCATAGTCAGGGGCTACGTATAATGATTCCTGCAAGCATGACGCTGTAAACATGACGCCGTAAACATGACGCTGTTAATTAGACACAGCGGATGTTAAAAAACCACGCAGAGACCGCATTTTAACGCGGTCTCTGCGTGGTTTTTAACAGGTTAAGTGTAATTCTACATATCAGGCAGAAACGACTGAAAGGAATTATCGGAATAAAAGACCACGATATTCGTGATTTTTTTATGAGAATCGGGGGCTATGGATACTCGGTGAGCTTCCACGTGTGCAGTCTCATGGTTAGGGGATTGGATGGGACTCTGCTGTCCTGATTGCTGAAACTGTTGATTGGAGTGGGGTGGTTGCGAAGGTACAGCGTGGTCTACGGCTCCACTTCGTGCAGAATATAGCGGAGTATTAGAATCAGAAACGGAAATCTCAGAATGCGGGTTGCTTGATAAAACAATATCATCGATATTGGCCTTTGATGGAACATCCTCTGAGAAATATACAGCTTGTCTTGGTTGTTCAGCCTTATCTGATATATACGCTTTTCCAACTTCTTCTGCAAAATTTGTTCCCGAACCGGCATTTTTAGAGGAATGCTCATCCTCATTTCCAGATTGAAAGGATTCAGAAGAAGCAAAAAGAGATGATTGCAAAGACCCAACTCTTTCATCATCAGCTCGTTCAGTAACCAAATCGTTATCTAAAATGGCATTTTGAGGCTCTGAGATTTCAATATTTTCGTTTACCAGCATCTGTCCTTCGCCAAACATCAACCATAGGATGGAAAGGTTAGGAAAACCATTATGAATCTTGTCGAAAATTTCATTGGAAATACGCTTGTTGCGTCCGCTGATAAGTTGCGACATTGTCGGACGGGGGATATTGCAGGTATCGGCAAATTGTGAGATGGTCAAACCTGATGAATCCATGAAATATTTCAGACGACTAACAACATCCATAACAAATATTGAATTATTAGGGGTAATATACAGAATAATTTTAGAATATTGATGAAATTATTCTGTTTGCAAATGTAAGAAGTATAATTGAGAAATGCAAATTTGCAGACGAAAAGATCAAATTTTCGATTAAAAAATCCAAATATGTCTCAAATTTACATCCTCAACCAGCCATTCTCACAATTCACAAATCCAAATACGATATTTACATATTAGAATTACATGAAAACAGCATTGGTTTTCTGTTTACAAACGCAAAATTAACAAACGAGAATAGGGGAGTGCTATCAAATCATGCATAAATAGTGATGCACACAGCATTTACAGACATGAATAATATATGCCCGATTTTATTTAAAGTATTTATTTGAAAAAAAATAGTTAATATCGTCATTTCCAAAATAAAACACAAACCAATTATCAATATCATCCCTCATTAGGCATAATTCACCCATCAATTTAAATCATAGCTTTAACAATAATTCATAACAAGCATGGATTTTAATATATTAACTCCAGTGTTAAAAATCATTTAGGCATAATATAGCCTCAAAATTCCGTTTTGAGAATTATTCACCCTTCTAAATCGCAAGGAATAAGCTTCATAATTGCAACAGTAAACCGCAAATAGCATCATGTTTTTGCTATTTATCGATTAGAATTCGGATTACAAATATAAATTTTGTCGAATTCTCCCGATGTTTGCAACATGCAATCCTAAATTATAGATTTCGAATATCTCTTTACGTAGTTTACAGGTATAGATACACGCATTCACAACCACAAATTTTACCAATTGCAAAGAGGAGGCGTAATGTGTGGTTGTGAATTATGGAATGTAAATTGTAACCTAAATTGGTGATAATTTCAGATTTCAAGTCGTTCCATCACCGAGAAACAACGAATCTTGAATTTTGTGGGCTAAAATTTCAATATTCTCAAATCTTTACGATGGTACACTTTTATAACAATCTCAGAGGCTGAAAAAGCTGTCAGGAAGCCATATTTTTTCAAATAATTAACTGAAAAGTAAGAATTTAACATTCCGTAGCTTCAATTTTAATCATGTTCAGTTCTGAGTTCAAATAGAAATGAACCTGCAAAAAGGTAAAAATCACAGGATGATTTCCCTAAGAATGGCATCGGCAGTGAGCCAATGCGTCTCGGAGATGCGGATGGAATCGGTGGAAAGAATAAGACCGGACGACGGCGAAAGGCTCCTGATATTTTTAAGCAACTGAGCGGTAATCTCAGCGCCCCACAACTGTCTGAACCGGTCAATAGAAAGACCACCTGAGGTACGCAGCGCCGTGATGATATTGTCATTGACACGGTTAATCAATGTCTCCTCCTCAATGTCAGCTGCCGTCGCTCCCCTTTCGATCGTTTGCAGATAGCGGTACAGATTAGCCGGATTGATGCGCCGAATCTCGCCATCGAAACTGTGTGCGCTGCACCCCAGACCAAGATATGGGGTGAGATTCCAATAGGAGGAGTTGTGAACCGCCTCGCGTCCCGGAAGAGAAAAATTGGATATCTCGTAATGATTATATCCCCGATTGGTTGCGACCTTGCAAAGAGCGTCATACATTGCCACAGCCCTCTCCTCCGACGCTTCTTCCACTCTCCCATTCTCCCTAAGGGCATAAAGCCTTGTCCCCGGCTCATAAGAGAGCAGATAAGCCGAGAAATGAGGCGGCCTGAAATCGAGAAGTCTGTCAAGCTGCATCTGCCAACTCTCAGCGGTTTGCCCCGGAAGTCCATAAATCAAATCGGCGGAATAATTAATCCCCGACCGGCTGAGCGTCTCAAGAGCTTTCAGCGACATATCGGCGCTGTGCCGACGGTCCACAGCCTGCAACTGTTCACCATCAAACGACTGCACGCCTATACTGATTCTGTCAACGCCGACACTGCAAAGCCTGTCTATGGCATTATCCGAAATATCCTCCGGATTAGCTTCTATGGTAAATTCTCCTATTTCACGAACGGGAACCGAGACACTGTTTCCCTCCGACAGGCGGCAGTTGAATCTCTCAACAGCCGATTTCAATTGCGACAGCATAGGCAGGAGAACAGATTGCGGCATAGCCGTGGGTGTACCGCCACCTATATAAATAGTATATACCGGTTCGTGAAGTTCCGGTAGCCGCAGATCAAGTTCCAGCATAACAGCACGCGCGTAACGGGCGAAAACATCTTCGCCGCCACAATGTCTTGCGGCAGACAGCGGCATGGAATAGAAATCGCAATAGGCGCACTTATTGCGACAGAAAGGAATATGCAGATAGATGCCGGCCATTATTATAAAGCTTATGCTGTTCGGATGTCCGTTAAAAACTATGTCAATTCGTTGTGTTTCGTCGACAAATCTGAGTGAATTTGCAATATTTGCAAGGTCCGTCGGACGATGCCTGCACAAAGGGCAATGATTCATCAAAGAGAGAGAGCAACTGCTCAAAAAGCATAGTGTTGAACTCCTCTACAAATTCACGGTAATCATTGACGGGAGTCAGTTTGTAACGTCCGGACTCCTCATCAGGCCTTCCGATTCTCACCGGGGCGAAATCATTTTTGCTCATCTTTCGCAAAGAATAGATCCATGGCGATATAGCCACATTACCCATCCCCGGTTTTCCGACTTTCGCTCCATGTTCATCCAGTTCCCCGGCATAAGCCTGACAATAGAGCAGAAGTTGCAGAATAGCCTTGGCGCGCTCCTGCGTCGCCCCTTTTCCGACAAAGAGATGCTCCAACCGCGATGCTTCCACCGGATCGCTCCCCGTCTTGTAATCAATGATACGGATTTGAGGTGTGGCAGCCGCAGAGTCATCTCCCACCGGACAGTCGATGCGGTCGATAGTATAGGTGAGATTAAAACGGAGGTCATCAATCAACTCGTCGTGCGATTTCAGGCAGAATTGCGAATCGCCGGTAGAGTGTTTGTGTTCTCCGCTTACATATCTGAACGGACCGGCCTTGCAATCCTTCTCCAGAAAACGTCGCACCACATCACGGATCACATGGAAAAATATCTCGGCATCACCTGTGAGAGGTGTATCAAGACACCCTTTGATTGTAGCGTCAGTGAATCGGTTATAATGCCGATTGATCGACTGTATTATCAGTCTTTCTATATCATTAGGCTCGGTAGCGGCAGGTGTGTCAAGTGATTTTTTGAGATTGGTGAGCATTTCGCGGCTCACTACCTCGCCTGCTGCATATTCCCCCTCACTACTGCGGAAACGATCATACAGTTTCTCAATTATTTCATGGACAATCGTGCCATAGGTGCCTTCGTCAAGATAATCCAGGATTTCATCCTCGCGGCTGAATCCGGCTATATTTTTCAGAAAGAACATAAGCGGACAGTTGATGAATTCATTGATCGAACTGGCCGATAAGTAGCGCGCGGCACCTTCAGCTCCGGCATGGGAATCGTCAGGTTTTACCCGATAACGTTCCACCTGCCTCATTACAGTATCATCGACGCCCTTTGATATCTCGAGAGTATAAGGCTGGCGAGCCTCGATAGTGTAGCCTATATTGCGGAACGAAATACCCTCCGGCGAGAAAAGATGCAGCAGTTGAATCAGATAACGCGACATCTGCCCTCTGCCGAGCGCATCGTTGCGGGTATCATAGAGCAGAAACACACGTCTCGACCGCGAGATCATGCGGAAGAAATAATAGGAATAAATCGACTCCTGATGCTCCTGTGTCGACATTCCGTAAGCAAAACGCAATGCAGGGGGAATCAGCGATTTCTGATAGTGCTTCCGAGGGAACACACGCTCATTCATCGAGGGGATAATCATATTCTCGAAATCGAGATTACGGGCTTCAAGCACACCCATCACCTGCAGACCTTCAAGAGGATGCCCCTCAAGCGGAACCACCTCCGACCCTACCAACCTCTCCATCATCTGATAAAATGTAGACTCGGTCAGTGAAAATCCCTTATGGCCATACATGTCGATAAGCTGGCGCAGCCGACCGAGGCTGTTTTCATACTGATGTACAAGCAGATAATCCACAACCGCCGCAGCCGAGACTCTGGCGGTTGCCTCATGCCGGCTTCCGTCAATATCTGTGATTACGTCGCCGCGGTGCTTCTCGATATCGGCATCGACATATCGGCCGAGCCAATGGGTCAGTTTGTAGAAATACGCAATCACATCTTCTGGGGATGCATTCACTCCTACAAAAGTAAACACCGGTTCAAGATCAGGATACAGATCCACGATGTCGGAGGGACGGACGTTGAACAGATGTTTTATTGAAAGCATGCGGTCAATGGCCTGGCTCTCATTCTGAAAATACTGGAGCATCAGTGGGTGCGAGAGCACTTTGCGCACATCCTCGCAAAAGAAAGTCCTGACACCGGCCTTGCTTATGTGGGAACGGTGGTGCATCGACACAATGTCGCGCACCAACGATGCCACACTGCTGTCACGAAGACGATAACCCATGGTGAAGTTCACAGCCGGCAACCATCCGGGCAAAGCGCTCATCACACCCTTCACCATGGATTCCTGAGGAAGCACAATCGCCGTGCGTCGCAACTGTTCTTTCAGATCTTCGGCCACCGAGGCATCAGCAAGAGCATCTTCACACAATTGCCGGGGATACAACGACCTTACAATCTCGCCGGCAATCTTCATCTGACCGACACGCGACGGGATGCCAATAATTTCAATCTTGGGAAATTCTCCAATCGGTCTTACAGCACCCTGATAGAGTGAAGGAAACTTCTTTTTAAGACTCTTTATCGCTATCGCAGCTCCATGTCCGGGTATAAAACGGCTGTTAAACACAGGTGAAGCATCATCGAAATAGAAATCGGCAAGGGGCACCGGAGCCTGTTTGTCGCGTAGCAACGCAAACACCTTTTCCTCGGCATCACTTACCATATTGAATCCCATGAACACATAACGGCGGTATGGCAAATCCTCAGCCGCAGTTGAATCGATATAGCCTATGGCTCTGAGATAAGCTTTGCCATTGTAACTCATCCCTTTGCTGTCGAGTTTCTCATTAAACCGGCGGTAGAGGGGGAGCAGAATCTGCCACATTCTGAAAAAGTCGGCAGTCTGTGCGGCATCACCATCGCCTTGGCCAATATGATTCCAAAAACGGTCGTCGAGCGTGGAATAGCGTCCTGCACTGGTTTTCCAATGCTTCTGAATTTCGGCCATTACATCGGCCGAAACATAGTTGGTTGAAATTTCCTTGTACCGTTTTACATTCGGGAAGATAGATTCAGGGTCGACACAGTACATGTCCACATCGTTGAAATCTCCCAGAATCATATCCGCCCACCGAAGAAAATGGTTAAAATCGAGCAGCGATTTCAGTTTTTCGGGCTTTATGTCGCGTCTTACGTTTTCCCTGATAATCTCGCAATAAGCGTCATAGAGCAGAAAAATCTTCTCCATACGGTCGGGTTCCACGGTGTGAGCCATCTCGAGGATGAAATCCGAAATAGTCACCGTGGCCGGATGTATCAGCTGAAGCCCCTTTTCATTACATACACGGGCATAAGCGTGATGAAAAAAAGTGGCGCTTCGCTTGTTAGGGAACACAAAACAACATTGCGGAAGCAAATCCCGTTCATTGTCGATATATGTCTCGGCGACGCCGTGTATAAATGGAAGCATCAGCGTTGAATTACTTTTTCAGAAGAAGTATCACCTTAACTGCAACATCGAAAAAAATAATCTTACCATTGCCGTTGGCAAGAATGTCTATACGGGCCTTGTCGAACAGGGATATCAGCCGCTCCACATTCCGCTCATTGATAAATGGTGAAAAGCGGCTTGAAAACTGCTGTTCCGAACGTGTCTGATAATTCAGGCCAGCTATGCGTATGTTTCCGATGAAATTTTCACGGGTCTGGCGCGCGCAGTATGCGCAGAAGCGGGCACTTTGTTCTCGGCCCGTTGCCGCCACATCCTGGCTCCATTTCTTCAGCAGTGCAATCTTGCGCTGATATGCCAGTCGCATCAGTTTCTGGAACTGCTCAAGGAAAAGTATCGTCTCTGTGTTGTTTCCGATGTTGCGGCACGCGGCGTTGATACTCCCGTTGGCTATGTGAGCCGCGGCCAGAGCATCGGCGCTGTCGAGCGAATATTCTCTTTCAATGAAACCGGCCACCTCGCTATCGCTCAATCGTTTAACTTCAAGACGCTGTAAACGGGAATAAATAGTAGGGAGAATTCCCGAAGGCTGATCAGAGACTAAAATAAGCTTTACGCCGGGGAGCGGTTCCTCGATAAGTTTCAGAAGCTTGTTGGCACACTGCACATTCATCTTCTCGGGCAACCACATCAGCACCACCTTATCCGCCGCCCCGTGCGATGTAAAAGTGAGTTTGCGGATAATTTCCTGCGACTCATCCACATAGATGACAGGCTGACCGTTGGGGTTGCCCAGCAGACTTTGCCAAAGCTCGTAGTTCATATACATGCTTTTTTGGAGAAAGTCATGCCATAAGCTGCTGAAATCATCGCTGACGGCTCCACCGGCCGATTTAAGCACCGGGAAGGAATAAATGGTGTCGATATGGTTGAATGTCTGATGCTGCACACACGATGGACATACTCCGCACGGCTCGCCATTGCCGCGATTCTGACAATGCAGATATTGCACGGCGGCTCGGGCAAGAGCGAATTTGCCGGTACCCTCCGGACCTTCAATAACAAGAGCGTGGGGCAACCGACCATTGTCAATCATGGCTTTAAGCCTTTCTTTGGCTGATTCCTGGCCTATAATATCGGAAAACTTCATAAGTAACTGTTCAAAATTATCTTAATAAATGAAATCAGGTCAGCCTATCGACGATCGGGGAATATCGTTGATGGAAATCAGTCCGTTGATTATTGCGAAAATGGTCAGACCGGCCGGCGAGTGGATATTCAGCTTCGATGTGATATTGCGCCGGTGAGTGGCCACGGTGTGTACAGAAAGGAAAAGTTGCGAAGCAATTTCTTTATTGGTCAGTCCTTTTGAGATAAGACATATAATCTCCTTTTCACGGTCGGAAAGCGAGCCGACACGTTCGGCATCGGAAGCGGAGGCATCGTGTGAGTTTGATTCCGAGCTTATGTCTTCGTCATTGACCGGAGCGTTGCAGTCGGCACATCGCATATCCTCCTCGGCGGCTATTTCGCTTTCCAGACGTTTGACGGCAGGGACAAAAAGATCATCCTCAACTTCACAATGACTTTTCAAATCCTGCTCGCAGGTTAGAATGTCAAACAGTACCGACGTCAGGAGATTGTTGCCTTCACCGGGGTAATAACGTACTATAATATCCTTAAGCTCATGGAGTTTAGGAGCAATTGACGTGTGTCCGCTCGCATAAGAACCTATGGTGTTGTTTTTGTCGGGTTGGCGTTCAAGCAACGACTCGACGAAAGGGAACACATGGTCGTTTTCCGCCTCCATGTGGGCACGCACCTCCTGCACGAAATCATCATAGAATTTCAGAATGAGGAAACCGATGGAGTCCACACCGGTGATATCTATGGCATCGAGCAACTTACGCCTGATCAGAGGCAGTTTGAAGTCAAGAAAATAATCATGAGCGCGTTTAAGATACGCCATCAGCTGTTCAAGATTAATATCTTCCGACGAAACGGATCTGCCCGAAATATAATTGGCCACTGCTAAGAAAGTGGCAGAATCGATGTTTTTTTCTCTACAGACCTCAACCACAGTCTTGTCGCCGAAGCCCAGAGGAATATCAAATAGTGCCAGCGCCGTCAGCAACGAGGCGTTGTCGGAAATCAGCGACCGCATGGTCATTGTCTGCGTGTATGCTCCGTTTATCTTATCCATGATCTTCTTTTTGCTGGTTTCTTTCTGCGTAAAATCCTGACGGTTAGACCGATTTGTCGGTCATAAGTGGCTCCGGCGTCGAGTCGTGATATGGTGGCGGCAAAAGCCTCTCCCCACCCCATATCAATCAGCAATGCCAGCGGCTGATTGGATCGCAGCGGCAGATACCCGAGTTTGTAATCTATGTGAGAAAGAGCCACATAGACGGCGACAGCCCACGGGTCGTGCTCGTTGTCAGGTTCACGGCGCAACTGCAGTGCCTGACCAACCCGCAGCGCATCCCATGCCTTGTCGGCATCGCCATAGAGCCGTCCGGCCACATAGGTATCGAAATAATAGACTTCGTCAGGTAAATTCATGGTCAGTGAATTAGAAAAAGCAGACATGGGACAATATGGCTAAAAAGCACCAAAAATAGTGAATTCGTTCGCCTATGCCTTGTATTTGTCCATTCAAAGTTAATAAATAAGGCTCAAATAACAAAAAATATAAAGCTGCCGACAGATTATACAGACAACTTTTTGTTACTCGATTAGGATTTTTTCGGATAAAATTTGATATAATGAGAAAAATTTCATTACCTTTGCACGTGGAAAGAGATTATTTCAAAAAAAAAGAATTTGCAATATGAAGTTTGACCCCGTCAATCTTGATATGATTTTCGAGACCAGCTGGGAAGTTTGTAATAAAATAGGTGGAATTTACACTGTTTTATCTACAAAAGCTCAGACTCTTCAGAATTTATATAAAGATAAAATAATTTTCATCGGTCCCGATGTATGGACTGAAGAAAATCCGTCGCCTTACTTCACTGAAGTGCCATCTATTCTGAAGCCCTGGCGCGAAAAAGCAAATCTTCCAGAAGGTGTAAAAGTAAGAGTCGGCCGCTGGAATGTTCCCGGTAAACCGATTGTAATTCTGGTTGACTTCCAGGGAATGTATCAGCTCAAAGACTATTATTATGGTGAAATGTGGGAACGCTATCGCGTGGACTCGCTCCACGGCTACGGCGATTACGACGAAGGCTGCGCTTTCGCACTTGCCGCCGGCGCTGTCATCGAGAGCATCTGCACCTACAAGCGCATGCGCCACAAAAACGTGCTTGCCCACTTCGACGAATGGACCACAGGTATGGGGCTGCTATACACTAAGTGGAAAGTTCCCTATGTCGGCACCATCTTCACCACTCACGCCACCTCCATCGGCCGCAGCATCTGCGGCAATGGCAAACCTCTCTACGACTATCTGAAAGGTTACAACGGCGACCAGATGGCTCAGGAACTCAACATGCAGTCGAAACACTCGCTCGAAAAAGCGGCTGCACATGCCGCCGACTGTTTCACCACCGTGAGCAATGTCACCGCTGCAGAGTGCGAGCAGCTTCTCGAACGTCGTCCCGACGTTGTCACCCCCAACGGATTTCCGTCGGAATGGGCGCCCACAAAGCTCCGTCAGAAGCGTGCCCGTCAGACAGCACGCGATGCAATGCTCAATGTGGGGTCGCGTCTGGCAGGCCGTAAACTTCCCGAAGACACATTTATTATCGCTACGTCGGGACGTTGCGAATACCGCAACAAAGGTATAGATGTATTCCTCGATGCTGCAGCGCGTCTCCGCTCCATGGAGCCCAAGCGCAACATCCTCCTGTATATACTGGTACCCGCATGGGCAAAAGGCCCCCGCGCAGACCTGCAGGAGGTTGATACTTCAGTCAATGAGCAGCCGCTGCCCGACAACGTCATCACCCACGACCTCAACAACCCCGACAGCGACGCCATCATCAACCGCATCCATCAGCTCGGATTCAACAATGCCGATTCCAGCCAGTCGGTTCAGGTGATCTATGTGCCATGCTACCTCAACGGTAACGACGGCATTTTTGACATCACAGACTACGACATGCTCGCCGGCATGGATCTCACCGCTTTCCCCTCGTACTACGAGCCATGGGGATATACACCGCTGGAAAGCGTAGCTTTTGGCGTACCCACCGTAACCACATCACTCTCAGGCTTCGGCCAGTGGGTGCTTGCATCGGGCAACAACGGATTCGACAAGAGCGGCGTGGAAGTTATCACCCGCAACGACTCCAACTATATGGATGTAGCCGACCGCCTTTCGAAATGTATGTTCAATCTGTCGAACGCATCGGCCGATGCAATGGCATCATGCTCGGCAGCCGCCCGCGAAACAGCGGCGAAAGCCGAGTGGAACTATTTCATCATCTATTATATCGAGGCGTTCCGCATCGCACTGGCCGAGGCCGACAAGCGCCGCAACGAGCAACCACAGTGACAACTCCTTATATATAAGGATGGATGAAATGATTTTATCTTGACCCAATTACATTCATCTATAAAAACTAACCAAAAACATCTTATATCACTTTTTTCTCATGAAACTTCCTGTCAGTAACACTAATGCCCCCGTATGGCGCGACATTACAGTAAAATCCGACCTTCCCGCCAAGCTCAAGCCCCTCGAGGAGATTGCCCGCAATCTCTGGTGGGTGTGGAACAGCGAGGCTAAATCCATCTTCCATGATCTCGACACTGACCTCTGGCATGCTGTCGGCGAGAATCCTGTGATGCTCCTGCAGCAGATCGCTCCCGAACGTCTCGAAGAGGTTATCTCCGACAAGGAAATGATGCAGCGCGTTGACCATGTTTACTCCATGTTCAAGGAGTATATGGCAGTGCCCATGCGCAAAGACCTTCCCTCTGTGGCTTACTTCTCAATGGAGTATGGCCTCTGCAACGCTCTCAAAATATACTCCGGCGGCCTCGGCGTGCTCGCCGGCGACTACATCAAAGAGGCTTCCGATTCACGCGTGCCCATGACCGCTGTCGGCTTCCTCTACCGCTACGGCTACTTCTCGCAGACCCTCTCTGTCGATGGTCAGCAGATCGCCAACTACGAGCCCCAGAACTTCAATCAGCTCCCCATCGATCAGATGATGGACGAGAAGGGTCAGCCCATGATTCTCGAAGTTCCTTACCACGACCGCATAATCTACAGCCACATCTGGCGCGTCAACGTAGGCCGCATGAACCTCTATCTGTTGGACACCGACTTCGAGATGAACTCCGAATTCGACCGCCCCATCACCCATCAGCTCTACGGCGGCGACTGGGAAAACCGCATCAAGCAGGAATATCTGCTCGGCATAGGTGGTGTGCTCATGCTTAAGAAACTCGGCATCAAGAGCAACCTCTACCACTGCAACGAAGGCCATGCGGCGCTGCTCAACCTCCAGCGTCTTGTCGACTACGTTCAGGAAGATCACCTCGACTTCCAGGTGGCACTCGAACTGGTTCGCGCATCCAGCCTCTACACCGTCCACACCCCCGTGCCCGCCGGTCACGACTACTTCGACGAAGGTCTTTTCGGCAAGTACATGGGCGGTTTCCCTGCCAAACTCGGCATCTCCTGGAACGACCTCATGAACATGGGTCGCGAGAACCCCAACACCAACGAACGCTTCTCCATGAGCGTATTCGCCCTCAACACCTGCCAGGAAGCCAACGGCGTAAGCTGGCTCCACGGCGAAGTGTCGAAGAAGATGTTTGCCGGCGTATGGAAAGGTTATGACTGGCGTGAGAGCCATGTAGGCTATGTCACCAACGGCGTGCACATGCCCACCTGGGCCACTTCGGAATGGAAATCGTTCTACGGCGAGAAACTCGGCGAAAAGGTATTTGAGAACGAGGCCGATCCCGAGAACTGGAAAGGCATCCTCAAGTGCAGCGACCAGGAGATCTGGAACATGCGCATGACGATGAAGAACAAGTTCATCAACTTCGTCAAGAAAGATTTCAAAGCCAAGTGGCTCGCCAACCAGGGCGATCCCTCCTCGGTTATGAAAATCGTGGACCGCATCAATCCCAACGCCCTCATCATCGGTTTCGCCCGTCGTTTCGCCACCTACAAACGCGCTCATCTGCTCTTCACCGACCTCGACCGTCTGGCCAAGATCGTCAACAACGAGCAGTTCCCCGTGCAGTTTGTATTCTCCGGCAAGGCACATCCCGCCGATGGCGCCGGTCAGGATCTTATCAAGCGCATCATCGCCATTTCGCGCATGCCCCAGTTCCTCGGCAAAATCATCTTCCTCGAGGACTACAACATGATCGTGGCCAAGCGTCTCGTATCAGGTGTCGACATCTGGCTCAACACTCCCACACGTCCTCTCGAGGCTTCCGGCACATCAGGTGAGAAAGCCGAAATGAACGGCGTGCTCAACTTCTCCGTGCTCGACGGCTGGTGGTACGAAGGCTACCGTTTCGCCGAGGATGCCGGCTGGGCTCTCACCGACAAACGCACTTTCACCGACCAGTCGCAGCAGGACCGTCTCGACGCCGCCACCATCTACTCCATGCTGGAGAACGAGATCGTGCCTCTCTACTACGCCAAGAATTCCAAGGGTTATTCGCCCGAGTGGATCCAGTATATCAAACGCTCCATCGCCAAGATTGCTCCCCACTTCACCATGACCCGCATGATCAACGACTATATCGACCGCTTCTACCTCAAAGAGGGCGACCGCACCAAAAAGCTCATTGCCAATGACTTCAAGAAAGCCAAGGAGATGGCTGCCTGGAAAGAGAAAGTGGCCGCTGCCTGGGATGGCATCAAGGTTGAAAGTCTCGAGACATCAGATCTGAGCAACCACACCTCCGGCAAGAACTTCACCGCGCAGGCAGTTGTCGACACCAACGGTCTCGGCAAAGATCTCGGTCTGGAACTGGTAATCTACAAAAATGCTGACGGCGAAGAGAAATTTGTAGGCACCGAGCCTTTCAAAGTTGTCAAGACCGACGGCAATGTCCTCACTTACCAGCTTCACAGCAAGTTCCGCAGTGCAGGCGTGTTCCGCTACGGTTTCCGTCTGTATCCCAACAACGCAGCCCTGCCTCACCGTCAGGACTTCGCTTACACCCGCTGGATCTAATCTGCTGACACTCAACAACAGGGATACCGGGCAAATCAAGCCCGGTTCGCCCTGCTCCATATAACAAGACCCCGGCTTTCTCAGGCCGGGGTCTTGTTTCTGTTTAATAATCTTAAGTAATGTTTCTGATTAGCTGTCTTAAGTAACGTTTCTGATTAGCTGTCTTAAGTAGCTGTTTTTTTAACTTTATATATCAACGGTCTGCTTATTTGGAGCTTGTTCAGAAAGCGAATGAAAGGCCGGTGGAGATGGTGTTGAAAGGGAGCTGTGTGCGGTCGCGCAGTTTCTTCATGGGAGAGTAACGGACAAAAACTCCGATATAGCGGTAGTTGAAGCCGGCAAACAGATCCAATGTAACCGGGCGCTGTCCTATGTTCTTTGTAACGATAGAGTATTCGTTGCCATCAAGCTTGTATTGCGTCTTGATGCTGCTGCCGGTATTGAAGCAGAGAATGGGACCGGCAACGAAATTGCAATAATTCCGGTGTCCGAACGAAAAAGTGTAAAGCAGCGGCATCTGCCAGGTTTTAAGTTGAATACGCGAGCGTAAATCAGTGGCGCCTTCGGGATAGGGAGTAAAGCCTATGCTGCGGTTTTCCATATTCAGGTTGAAAAACCGATTCCCTTTCGTCACATAATTCTGCCATAGAAAACCCACGCCGAGAGAAACTGCATGGTGTCCGCGGCTCACCCTGACGGCCAGAATATTGGTCCAGCTGATCTCATTGCTTTTCCACATCGACACATTCATGTCGGGGGAATCATTGATTGTCGTACCCCAGCCAAAAGTCAGGCCATTGGAGACGAGGTCCCACTGCACCTTGCCTTTTCGGGCAAGTGTGAAGCCGAAGTCGCTGCCATTCTGTCCGACGAATGATTTATATTGGCGGTCACCGGGGGTTTCAAAATAGAACGTATAGTTTTGCGATGCTCCATCGTCACCGGTGAAGTCGACCGAAACGCGGTCCTCATAGTTGACCACGACGATATTTTTCACGTCGTCACAAATGACGTTAGTTGTGGTAAAACGCATGTGGCGGCGTTCGCTTTTGCTCTGGTAGTAGAAATTGTCATTGGTGTGGTTAAGACCTTCCACTGTGATGTTTGTGGATTTGCGTGCCGACGAGATTTCGATGCTGCCGGCCGTAGCGGCATTGAGCAGTGTATCGGCGGGGAGCGTTGCAGCAGCTATTGAATCGGCCGACAGTTCAGTCTGAGCGGTGGCCACGGGGGCTGTAGCCAGCAAAGCTATAGAGAGTAAGTTTTTTAAAGTCATTTTTTCGGTAGTTTATTCTGTTTGCGATGAATGTTTAGTCTTTTCTGAGTGAGTTAATCAGCGTTTCGGCATGGAATCTGTCGATAGTGCCGTCAAAATATATCAGTATCACTGAGCCGTTCTGTTTCCTGCTTTCGTTGTTAAGGTAATAAAGGTATCGGTTCACCTTCTTGCCGTCGACGGTTGTGGGCGGCAGAATAAAAAAAGCATACTCGAGTTTACCGTTTTTGTAACGGACATCGCGCCCCGTCGCCTTCTGACCATCCTTAAGCACAAGAGGCTGCAACATGGCGGCATATTTGTCGTATGGACCAGAGAATGTGGCCAGGGTTGTAAGATTCCGCTTGCGCAGAAGCCGGTGATCACCCGTCATCACAGTCTCGCTCACCTGCGGATCCGTGACATATTTGCCTCCGAAAACCTTACTGATGTTCAGATTTTTCTGAGCAAACATTCCCAGACCGATAAAAAGCAGGGACATTAGGAATAATGAAAAGCGTTTCATATTTATTTATGATTTAATTTTCAGGGAAAGGCAGTTCGGTCTGATAGTCCTCGATGACCGGAGCAACCGAATCAATGACCATGGCAAATGACTCATCCATTTCGCGGGAGGCCTCGTCGAATTGAGCCAGATCGGCAGCCAAAATGTCAAGCACGGCAGTCTCGTCGGTAATACGCTGCCCGTTGAAATAGGCGATACAGGTGGAGTCGACCGAGTCAAGCGGTGAGCGCAGCATATTAATGCCCACGGTCAAGGCCACCGCCACCGAAGCAGCTATCCCCACAATTATCCTGACTGATTTTCCGCGGCTTTCAGCTCTCTGTGCAGGCTTTCGGAACCCCATCAGGGCGCGGGCCTCATCAACAACGGGATCACGCAGCCCGGTTTCCGCCACACGGCGTCGAAGCAGCTCCTCCTCGGCATCGCTCAGAGAGCCGTCGAAGTAACGTTCAATCTGCTTTAGCAACTGTCGGTCATTTATATCGTTTCGGTTCATAATTCCTGGTTTTGTTGTCGGTAAAGTTCCCGGATTGTCCGGCGTGCGCGGCTCAGAGTCATTCTCACGTTTTCCTGAGTAATGTCGAGTCTCAGAGCCACTTCCTCATAACTGTACCCCTCGATGTCATGGAGTTGGAAAATCTCGTATGCCTTGGGCTTCAGATGCTTTTGTGCGAGTCGGATTACAGCACGGTAGGTTTCTGACTTCGTTCTTTCGGATTCGGATTCCTCATCGGCAAAATCGTGGTCGGCAATATCTGACGAGAGATGCGCCCTGTCGTTGCGGTATGCATCAATGGCACGGTTGCGGACCGCAGTGTAGCTCAGGCGCATAGCCTCGCGCTCGCTGTTGACCTGCGGATGCCGCTCCCACAGCCGGCAGAATGCGTCGTGAACGACGTCGTCGGCCTCCCGGGCGCCGGCAATACCTGCTGCCAGCCCCCTGAGTCTGTCGCCGAAGCGCGTAAAAACTGATGTCAGAAATATACTGCTCACACTATCATAACGGAACCCTCAGCAATCTGTAACAAAAAATCAAAAAATTTTTTTAAACTTTTACCCATAAAAAGAGAGTGTGTCATAATGGCTCATCCGGATAGAAAAAGCGCTGTGCCAAGCATTTTGACACAGCGCTGATATACTGGATTATTGCAAATCTGCTCTTTGCTGACTATTGATACAGTGAAATTTTAAAACTGCTGTTCCCGGCTGTCACTATATATATTCCCGGATTCAGTCCTTCAAGATCTATCGAAATATCAGAGTTATCGTCGGGGATGGAAAGATTCCTGACACATAAACCACCTATCGTATATATTCCGACCTGCGTGCCCGCAATGAAGCCTGACAGTCTTATACCGGTAGCACCGTCACGCGTCAGCATTCCGCTGTCGGAGTCATCGCCTTTAAGGTCATGAATACCAGAATTTTGCTCAAAAGTGATTTTATGTATGTCGCCGGAATCATAAGTGGCGGTTTCCTTACCGTCACAATAAATTGTCAGTTTGTCTCCATTTATTTTTAAAGACAGGCGACGCGAATCTTTAACATAAATTTTCTTGCCACCGTCGAGATTGAGACATATTTCAACATCTTTTGCCGTTACACCGGCGCTCATGCAGATGAATGTCAGCAATAGGGCAAGGATGCGTGTTGCCAAGCGCTTCATTGTTCGGTGATAATTTTCTTGAGTGCTTCAACCAACACATTGGCCATCAACTGATAACCCGGGTCATTGGGGTGCAGCGCAACATCGATCGACAGACGGTGGAGATTATGCTGTCCGCCACACTCGTCAAAGAAATCGGCCAACGGAATTCCTTCGTGCCGTGCTACCTGCCTTACAATATCGGCATAATCTTCGAGATGATGCCCCTTGCAAAGGTCATACCAATGGGCGGGAAGGAATCCTTTGTAACCATAACCCTTGCGGGGAGTGCACAGAACGATGCGGGCATCGGGGTTGACGGAATAGATTTTGTCGATCAACTGACGGTAAGTGGCTGCGAATGTGCCGTTGCGTGTATCGTTCAGATAGTCGTCAAAAGTTCCGGGATCCACCCCCTGTCCCCAGTCGTTGATTCCATGTTCTATGGTATAATAATCGGCCGGTATTACTTTATCAAGCGCCGATTCAAGAGTTCCGCCATTGACAGCCTGGTTGGTGTATTCAGTGAATTTGATCACATTCATCACACGACTCTGATATCCGGCCGTAAACGCTCCGTTGCTGCGGTCGACATTCTCGTTCCACCATGTGATTGACGTGCCGAGCGCACACCAATGAGCGTTAATTACCCGAGGAGCAGATGGCTTAGTGGGGGGGGGTAATTCCCTGATTATCAGCATAGAACACAATAGAATCTATCTGTTCCATGTTGCTCCCCATCATCTTTTGGTCACCGCTGAATACCGCCAGACTCTGTCCATGGACTGCAATGGCAATACACAGCGACGCAAATGTAAAGAATAATTTAGACATAATGATGGTTGATTGTAACTGTGGTTTTTCACCCGCAAAGTTACATAATTATACTAAAATATTACAACGAACTTTTTGTTTTAACATTTCAGTCAATGGGGATATATTCCACGAAAGCTTCCATTGCCTCGTAGTCGGCGAAACCTAACCGATGATAGAGATCGGCGGTGGCACGGTTTCGGTCTTCGGCTCGCTGCCAGAACAGACGCGAGTCGTTGCCCAGGAAGGGCGCGAACTCCATCTGCGAGCTGTGGCGCAGGATGGCGTTGCGTTTGCATCTGAGTTCCTCAGGCGACAGAGGCACAGCCATCTGAATGTTTTCAATGTCCCATTCAGCCCAGGCACCGCGATACATCCATATGCGACAGTCGGCAAGCCACGCGGCACCCTCTTTTCGGGCTTCATCGATAGCGGCAAGCACTGCGTCGGTGCATTTGCGATGCGTGCCGTGAGGATCGGCCAAATCTCCCGCAACGTATATCTGATGCGGTTTCACACTGTCGAGAAGTGCTTTCACAATGTTCACATCGGTCTCGGTCATGGGCAATTTCTCAATCTTTCCACTTTCGTAGAAAGGCAGATCGAGGAAATGTATGTTGGGTTTTGGAATGCCGGAATATGCGCAGGCCGACCGGGCCTCGACACGGCGGATCAACCCCTTTACCGACAGGATGTCGCGGGTGTCGGAATCACCCTCTTTCTTGTCACGCAGAAACTGTCTGAACGCACGATATTTCTCGGTGGTGAAAGAGTCGCGTTCCTCCTTGAGGATCTCCTTGAAACCATTGATGAAGTGCATGTATCGCACCACTTCCTCATCATTGACGGCTATGTTACCCGAAGTCTCGTAAGCCACATGCACATCATGTCCGTGACGGCGGAGGCGCTGTATGGTGCCTCCCATGGAAATGACGTCATCATCGGGGTGGGGCGAGAACACCAGAACCCGTTTCGGGAAAGGCAGCGCACGCTCGGGACGGTCGGAGTCATCGGCATTGGGCTTGCCTCCGGGCCACCCCGTGATAGTATGCTGGAGATCGTTGAACACTCTTATGTTCACGTCATAGGCTGAGCCATAGATGTCAAGCAACTGTCCCAGCGAATTATCCTTGTAATCCTTGTCGGTGAGTTTTAGGATGGATTTGCCTGTTTTTTCAGAGAGCCATGCCAGAGCGGAGCGAAGCAGTCCCGGAGTCCACTCGATATCCCCTTTGAGCCAGGGATTTTCACCATGAACGGGTGTTATATTAATCTGAGACGAAAGATTCAGACGCATTTCTTATATGAAATTTTAGAGTTTGTTTGGTTATGGGCTTGTTTGGTTAAAGATGTCGAATGTATGAAGCAATCGGAGCGGCCGGCTACTATACATGCTCGATATCTTTGAAATAGCGATAAGTGCCCACCTTCAATTCCACGGTAGAAGCCTCGTCGCATATAATCATCCCCTTGGGATGAGTCTGAAGAGCGCTGATAGGCCATTGCTGACTCACGGCTCCCTCAACAGCCTCCCTCAGCGCGCGCGCCTTGGCATGACCGTTGGCCAGAATCATAACTTCGCGTGCCGACATCACTGTGGCAACACCCACTGTGAGTGCAAGAGCGGGCACTTTGTCGGGATCTCCGCCGAAGAACCGGGCGTTGGCTATGCGGGTATCTGTGGTGAGGGTTTTTACCCGTGTGCGCGAGAGGAACGAAGAGAACGGTTCGTTGAAAGCGATATGACCGTCGGGGCCTATACCGCCGATAAAGAGATCTATCCCGCCGTAACTCTCAATTTTGGCTTCATAGCGGGCACACTCCGCCGCGAGGTCAACGGCATTGCCGTTGAGAATATTGATGTTTTCGGCAGGGCAATCTATGTGATCGAATAGATTGCGGCGCATGAATGAGTGATAGCTTTCGGGGTGTTCCTCCGGCAAGCCTACATATTCGTCCATGTTGAATGTGACAACATTGCGAAACGACACACGCCCCTCGCGGTATGCTTCCACCAACTGTTTGTACATACCGACGGGGGAAGAACCGGTAGGGAGTCCGAGCACGAACGGTTTTTCGGGGGTAGGATTTGCCTGATTTATCTTTTCTATGACTCTTCGGGCTGCGTAGGCCGATACTGAGTCATAATCGTCGAGGATTATTACTCGCATTTTGAAATGTGCTTATGAAAGGTTAGTATATTTGAATAGCAAAATTAATGAATCACCGGAGATTAAACAAGCGAACATTGGTATTTTTTAATATCAATCGCAGCGGCACAGCGGCACAGAAATATTCATATGTCAATTATTTTTATTAAAAATTCAGCAAAATGATTTGTTTTTAAATAAATCTTTGTAATTTTGCAAGACATACACAAATTGCAAAAGCATTTTGCTTTAAGCAATCCGCGAAATACGGTCAATTAGCCGGCACTATTCATTGTAAACATTCATTTAATCAGATTATTTATGTGCGGTATCATCACTGTCTTTGAAACGCGTGGCGAAGAAAACCAGCTGCGCCCTGAAGTGCTGAAAATGTCAAAAAAAATACGTCACCGCGGTCCCGACTGGTCGGGAATATATTGCGGCGACAACGCCATACTCGCCCACGAACGCCTCTCGATTGTCGATCCTGAGAGCGGCGGACAACCCCTGAAAACCGACGACGGAAAGGTGATTCTGGCTGTCAACGGTGAAATCTACAACCATCGCGACATACGCCGTCGTTACGAGGGAAAATACAACTTCCTCACCGGCAGCGACTGCGAGGTGATTCTGGCGCTCTATCGCGACAAAGGGCCTGATTTTCTCGAAGAGCTGAACGGCATTTTCGCGTTCGCACTCTACGACGAAGAGAATGATTTCTACATGGTGGCACGCGACCCGATAGGCGTGATTCCCCTTTATATGGGGTTTGACAAGAAAGGGCACCGCTATTTTGCCAGTGAACTTAAGGCACTCGAGGGTGTCTGTGACGTAATCAAACCTTTTCTTCCAGGCCATGTGTTCGACAGCCGCAGCGGAGAGATGCGTCGGTGGTATCACCGCGATTGGGAGAGCTATGAGGCGGTGAAAGATAACTCAACCTCAATAGCGCAGCTCCGTCAGGCTCTCGAGGAGGCAGTAAAACGCCAGCTAATGAGCGACGTGCCCTATGGTGTGCTGCTGTCGGGTGGTCTGGATTCATCGATCATCTCTGCCGTCGCAGCCAAATATGCTCCTACGCGCATCGAGGCAGACGGGAAAGCGGCCGCCTACTGGCCACGTCTGCACTCTTTCGTTGTGGGACTCAAAGGTGCGCCCGATCTGGCTGCCGCCCGCAAAGTGGCCGAACATATCGGCACCGTCCACCACGAAATCCACTACACCGTGCAGGAGGGTCTCGATGCCATCCGCGATGTGATTTATTTCACTGAGACCTACGATGTAACCACTGTCAGAGCCTCGACTCCGATGTATCTGCTTGCCCGTGTGATCAAATCCATGGGTATCAAAATGGTGCTCTCGGGCGAGGGCGCCGATGAAATCTTCGGCGGCTATCTTTATTTTCACAAAGCACCCGATGCACGTGCATTCCATGAAGAGACTGTCCGCAAACTCTCCAAACTTCACCTTTACGATTGCCTTCGAGCCAACAAGGCACTCTCGGCGTGGGGAGTGGAAGGACGTGTTCCGTTCCTCGACACTGCATTTCTCGATGTGGCGATGCGCCTTAACCCCGCCGACAAGATGGCCGGACATGGCAAGATCGAAAAATGGGTGCTCCGCAAAGCATTCGAGGATATGCTGCCGGCTGAGGTTGCATGGCGTCAGAAAGAGCAGTTCAGCGATGGCGTAGGCTATTCCTGGATTGACTCTCTGAAAGCAATCACTTCCGCTCAGGTCACCGACGAAATGATGGCCAACGCGGCGCTGCGTTTCCCCATCAACACCCCGATGAACAAGGAGGAATATTACTATCGCAGCATCTTTGAGGAGCATTTTCCCTCGGCGACGGCCGCCGCATGTGTGCCTTCGGTTCCATCGGTGGCATGTTCCACAGCCGAAGCGCTGGCATGGGACGCTTCGTTTCAGAATCTCAACGACCCCTCGGGACGTGCTGTAAAAAGCGTACACGAAGCTGCATATTGATTTCCGCGCTATTATACCCTCGTACAACGAAAAACGCATCAGATTTCCCGATCTGATGCGTCATTTTTTATTAAGACAAGTTTTTAGTTTCTAAATAAACGGAGAGGGAATTGAGAGGATTAGTAATAGGAGAGAAGCGAGGAATAGTAAGCAAAGTAAGCGTCAGCGGGTAACTGAATGTTCAAAATACCATCGAGCTGCGCGTTTAATAATCTTAATCATAGCTTCGAATCTTAAAATTTTACCTTAGAAATTGTATTCAATCCAACGGGAACTCTTTCCCTGTCGGTAAACCTTATATGCTTTATAACATATTTTCTCAACAAATAGTTCGCTGTTCAAGTCTGGAAAACATCACTCAAATCAGTGAACAAAGCATATTTTCTTTAATTCGGCTGCAAAGGTAGATATTATTTTTTAATCCTCCAACAAAATTAAATTTTTGCTTTTCAAAAAAAATATCTAACTTTGCAACCGTTCTTTACAAACATTATCACGCGGTAGTAGCTCAGTTGGTAGAGCATCAGCTTCCCAAGCTGAGGGTCGCGAGTTCGAGCCTCGTTTACCGCTCTCAGGCGGCGTTGTCGTTCTTTCCGACTGCGCCGCTTTTCTTTTACCTTATCCCACACCCTGACCTATCGGCTATTACACACCGCCAATCATCATTACAAAACATAAACATGAAAACAATTGCAAAAGCACTGGTGCTGGCATTGTCAATCCTCACATCGTCTTTGAGCCTCTCGGCTCAGACAAACGACGCCTCCATGGACGACATGGTGCCTAAGGAGGATATGCGCAGCCCTATCACAAAAATCACCCCGGAGCAGAAACACATGTACCGCATCACTCCTCTCTGGGAGAACCGGCTCAATACCAACTTCAACTCTGATGCCAATGAGAATTGCCACAATATGTTCGTCATAGACAACGTCATATACATCTTTGTGGATTATTATGAAGGAGACAACGCCCAGAAGACCATACTGAAACGATACGATCTTTCCACCGGAAAAATGCTGCCTCAGCTTGAAAAAGAGGACAGCGAGATGATTAAGGCAATGGGGTTCTGGAAATCCACAAAACCTTTCAAGTCATATACTCTAACTGCGGATAGTTTTGGCCATATTATTGCAACAAGCATCCATACGACATCGCCCGATGCCCTGCAACAAAGTTCTGAGGGGGCTCTTTATATCGGCGTTTTCGATAAAGATTTAAATCTAATCAAATCATATAATTGCACTGATCACTTCGGATTGAACCTACGCTTTTTCAGTCATCTCAGCGCTCCTCATATTGAAGGGGATGCAGCTTCCGGAGATTTTAGTGTAAGTTACAGCGGATGGTTTGCCAATGTTGTCGGTGAAGCTGCAAATCCGAGCAAGGAAAATCTTAAAGCCAAGACGTATTATCCGGCTATCGTCACATTCCCTTTTAAGAATTCCTCCTGTTCAGAGCCGAAACCGGTCTATTTTGAAACTGCCTGCAACTATAAAGAATGGTCTCATGGAAATGACCAAATGCCTCATTATTATTTTCCTGCTACCACCCTCATTCCAGAAAATGATATTACTAAAGATCAAATTGCCACCTGTCGGCTCAACGACAAAAAATGGCTTGTGCAGCGTCGACATGAACCTATGATGCTATTTGTCGACAAGGGCAGCACAATTGAAATTAATGGCGAAAACTTTCCTTTGCTTAATCAAGTTGAAGGAACAGCCAATCCGTTCAAATCCACCGATGCCACTTACAACTTCAATCCGGCAGTGGTCCGGCTAACCGATCGCTATTCCCTTTACTCTATCAGCTCTTTTGAAAATAACAACTTCACATTCTCAGCCTACGACCTGCCTGATGAGAACGACTTGTCAAGCTTGACGTCGCTTGGTGAAATTTCTGGCACATCCTCTTTCCCGATCCCATCTGCCTTATATGAATATGACCTCTATCCATTTGTCACTGTGGTACCCGTATCCTACGCCCCCGAAACCGCTCAAGCCAATAAAGATACAAAGGCCACAATTATAGATAAACAGAAAGCCAACGTGGTCACATACTTCCCCGGCAGCGGCCTTGGTTCATATCTGGTGGAAGTGAGTCAGAGCGATGAACCGACCGGATTGGTAAATGTCGTGAAAGAAGACGCTATTAACTTCACCCTCAATGGCCGCAATCTCACAGTCGACCCGAACACCGACGTGGCTTCGGTAGAGCTATCCGTCACATCCACAACCGGCATGAATCTCCGGACACGGAAGATAGTGCCGGGCACTACGATCTCACTGGCAGATCTACAGCCGGGAGTCTATTGCATAACCCTCAATTTCCGTCCCTACATGATTTGTCTCAGATAATCATCTGAAAAAGATAAACTAAACCGGGCTGCATCAGCGAATTGCCGATGCAGCCCGGTTTATTTATATCTACTCTCTAAACAGGAGCAAATTATACCAGATGACGGATAAGATCCTCGCGGTCACCGGGAAGAAGATCGATAACGGGAATTTCCACCATGGTGTAGGCGCCGGGGGCAAGACGCATCGAAGCGCGAGCCACACCCACCAGCAACTGGGCCGTGAGAGCGGGGTTGTTGATGGTCATATTGAATTCGAAACGCTGGTTCTGGGTTTTGCCCGACACGCCTTTGCGGATCATATGCACGCCATGACCCATATCTTTCACAGCGTCGACACTCTCCACGGCCATTACATGCGTTTCGTCACTTGCGAAATAGGGATCAGCTTTAACAGCCGCGGCAACATCGGCGAGCGAGGCGCCCGGTTCGAGTTCCACATACACCATGCGGCGATGTACGCCGTCACCGAGAGGCATTGTCATCGAAAGCGCATCTTTCACACCCGGTTTCGACTTCACGCACACAGTGTGACCCATGCTCATGCCCGGGCCGAAGTTGGTGTAAGTAAGCCCCTTGGGCGCTGCGGCTTCCATGAGCGTACGGACCACTGAATCGCTTCCGGGATCCCAGCCGGCCGAAATCACGGCAACTCGTCCGGCCTTGCGTGCAGCTTCGCCGAGAGTGCGGCGAAGATCGGCAATGGAGGTGTGAATGTCGAAACTGTCAACGGTGTTGATGCCGAGTGCGAGGCATTCGAGCGCATGTTTCTCCACCTCACGGGTAGGGGTGGCGAGGATGGCTACATCCACATGTCCGAGTTCGCGGATGTCGGCAACAACTTTATATTGAGCGATTTCTGCGGGTACATTGTTTACATTGCGGCGCACTATGCCTGCAATCTCGAAGTCAGGAGCAGCCTCAAGAGCTTCCACGGAGAAACGGCCGATATTGCCATAGCCGACCACCGCAGCACGTATTTTAGTCATAAACAGTTGATATTAAAAAGTACGCGGCAAAATTACGAATTATTTTTTAATATGTCAAGAATCTGACCTGCGGCATCCTTGGTGTTCACCTTATTAATAATGTGGGTAATCACATGATCGGCATCGGTGATAAAGGTAGTGCGCACCAGCCCCATGTATTCGCGGCCGGCCATCTTTTTCAGCTGCCACACGCCAAAGGCCTTGCTGACCTCGCCGGTCACATCGGTCAGCAGTGTAAAGGGGAGATTGTATTTCGCGGCAAACTTGCGATGCGAATCCGGACTGTTGAGATTGATGCCCACCACAGCGTAACCCATGCGGGAAAGTTCGGCATAGCCGTCGCGGAGAGAGCAAGCTTCCGCGGTGCAGCCGGGGGTGTTGTCTTTGGGATAAAAGTAGATAATCATAGGCTGACGGGCATAATCGCCGTTAGCAGTCACGTTACGCCCCTCGGCATCAATGCCGAGTTCATCAGGAATGTATTCACCGATTTCCATATTTTCGATTTTTAAGTTGTATTTTAGTCAGGAACGTTTACGATAATAAAACGTCGGAAGTAATTGTCCGGTTCAAAAACACAAGCAACCGACAGCCGCCGCCCCGATAGGGTGAAGACGATGCTGTCGGTTGCAAATTCACGTCAAGGCTCCGGATTGCCTTTGGTGAAAGAGAGCGGATCTGATTATTTTCCGGCGATGGAGCAGGAAACAGTCAGACGAGCGCGGCCTTTGGCGCGACGGCGTGCAAGAACCTTGCGGCCATCTTTGGTAGCCATTCTTTCACGGAAGCCGTGTTTGTTAACTCTCTTGCGGTTAGAAGGTTGAAAAGTTCTTTTCATAGCGCTATGTAATTGTTTTTATTGTTTACACAATTCGAGGTGCAAAATTAACACTTTCCCGCGAATAAACCAAACATTCCGCCGAAAAATCTCATTTTGAAACCCATATTAATTGTTTTGCAATACGAAACATTGCGGTTTGTTTGGAAATATGGCCAAAAAATATTAATTTTGCAGTTCGTAAAACGACCATAATAAAAATCACCCTACAAATACAAAATGGCAACAACAGCTGATTTTAAGAACGGCATGTGCCTCGATATCGACGGCAACTACTTTTTCATCGTTGAATTCCTGCACGTGAAGCCCGGCAAAGGTCCCGCTTTCGTCCGCACAAAACTCCGCAACGTGAAAACCGGCCGTATCCTCGACAAGACCTGGAACTCCGGCGTAAAGGTCAACGAAGTGCGCATCGAGCGTCGTCCTTACCAGTTCTCCTATAAGGATGAAATGGGCTACCACTTCCTTCACACCGAAACATGGGAAGAAATCATCGTCCCCGGCGAATCCATCGAAGGCGTTCAGTTCCTCAAAGATGGCGACATCGTGGAAGCCATGGTTCACGCTGAATCAGAAACCGTACTCACAGTTGAAATGCCCGCCAACGTTGTGCTTGAAATCAAGTACACCGAGCCCGGCATCAAAGGCGACACCGCCACCAATACCCTCAAGCCCGCCGAAGTAGAGACCGGCGCCACAGTTCGCGTGCCTCTGTTCTGCAACATCGGCGACAAAGTGCGCGTCGACACCCGTTCGGGCGACTACCTCGAGCGCGTCAAGGCCTGAGGCTCCATTAAATCCGAAACCAATACAAAATAAATTACGGAGGTTGCGAACATTCGCAACCTCCGTAATTTATTTTGTACCGTTATAATGTACGGCGTCAGGGTTATTTCTTCACCGTAGCGGCCTCGTCGGCCGCTTCAGCTGCTTCGGCAGCCTTATCTTCGGCGATTTCCGACTTCTTGAATTCGTGGATGCCGGCAGCAATCAGCTGATTGTACCACTGGAAGAGTTTGCGGATATCGGTAGTATACACGCGATCTTCATCATATTCGGGAAGAATAGTCTTGAAATAAGCACGTACTTGAGCGTCATCACCGAGAGCCTTGATATCTACCTGCTTCCCGTCGTTGGCTTCACGCACTTTCTCGAAAACGTCGAAGAGAGGAGTATCTGAGTCGTTGGTGTAGATCGAAACATCATCGAGAGAAATCACCTTGTCGGAAGCATAGGCAGGCATGCGTCGTTTAGTGGCAATGTTTTCCACAATCAGCATGTTGTTGCCTTGGCTCACCAGTCGGAAAAGACCCGGTTTGCCGGAGATAGAAAGAATTTTCTGAGACATGACAGATATATTTTTATTGGTATTTGATATTATAACAAACGCCGTGAAAAAATGACGTTTTAACCTATAATAATGAGAAAGAGGGGAGCCTCTAAGAGCAGTGCAAAGTTAGTCAACTTGCAGAGGTTTTCCAAATTTCCGCATCTCTAATGTTAATTTTAGAATAAAATATGTTAACTTTGCATTCCGGATAGACTATTCAACGCTCAATTTGTTTTAATTTTAAACTTTCTCTACTCTCACTTATATTCACACGTACTTATTACATCAATCAACATTTTAAGATATGAAAACATTAAAGACTTTATGCCTCGGTATGGTGGCTGCTGCAATGCTGCTCACCGGATGTAATTCTATGACCAACACCGGCAAAGGCGCCCTCATCGGCGGCGGCAGCGGTGCTGCTGTAGGTGCCGGTATCGGCGCCCTCATCGGTGGCGGCAAAGGCGCTGGCATCGGTGCTGCAATCGGCACCGCAGTAGGTGCAGGCGCAGGCACCCTCATCGGCAACCGCATGGACAAGCAGAAGAAAGAACTGGAAAAGAGCCTCGCCAATGCCGACGTCGAGACAGTTCAAGACCAGAACGGTCTGGCCGCCATCAAAGTAACATTCCCCGGCGGTATTCTTTTCCCCACCAACGGCACCACCCTCAGCGCTTCCGCCCAGACCGAGCTGGCTCAGTTTGCAGCCTCTCTGAAGCAGAACCCCGAGACCAACGTCCAGATTTTCGGCTTCACCGATAACACCGGCGGCATGGAGGTGAACACCCGCATCGCCAACGGTCGCGCACTTTCTGTCGATCGCTTCCTTGTTGACAGCGGCATCGCTCCCACACGTCTTTCGTATCAGGGTATCCCCATGGCCGACTACGTTGCCAGCAATGACACCCCTGCAGGGCGCGCTCAGAACCGTCGTGTAGAAATCTACATCACCGCCAACCAGCAGATGATCCAGCAGGCCGAACAGGGCACTCTCAAATAATCTATCGTTTAAATCTCTAACGCAACGGCCGCTCGGAATGACATCCCGGCGGTCGTTGCTGTTTTCTACGATGCCGATGCATTGATTTCACACCCGGCAAAAGGAAGACAACAAAAGGAATCATGTGAGTTTAGTTAACTATTTCTTGGAAAATCAAACAAAATGCCGTAACTTTGCGTTCGAGTTGCGCATAATGCCATCTCATTACTAAAATAGACAACATTTTGGCTCTCATAATCCCGAAACAATACAAGCTCAAGCTCTTGCCCGAAACCACCGAGTGGGCGATCAAGTGTATAAAAGACCATTTCCAGCAGCAGCTCAGCGAAAATCTGCGTTTGCGTCGAGTCACAGCTCCGTTATTCGTTCTTTCCGGCACAGGAATCAACGATGATCTCAACGGAGTGGAACGCCCCGTGAATTTCCCCATAAAGGATCTCGGCGATCGCCGAGCCGAAGTGGTGCACAGTCTGGCAAAGTGGAAGCGGCTCAAGCTGGCCGCTTATGGCATAGCTCCGGGATTCGGACTTTACACCGACATGAACGCCATCCGCTCCGATGAGGAACTTGACAATCTGCATTCCTTATATGTGGATCAGTGGGACTGGGAAAAGACCATCACCGCTGCAGACCGCACTGTGGATTATCTTGAGGGAACTGTCAGAATCATATATAATGCATTACTCGATACGGAGCATATGATTTACAGGATGTATCCTCACATCACCCCACGTCTGCCACGCGAAATCAAATTTCTCACCGCCGAGGAATTGCTGCAGATGTATCCCGACGATCCCGCATCGGTGCGCGAATCGAAAGCAGCGAAAAAATTCGGCGCCATCTTCCTGAGGGGCATCGGCGCTCCGCTGTCGAGCGGTGAACCGCACGACGGACGTGCTCCGGACTATGATGACTGGATTTCAGATGACGGACGTGGCGGCAAAGGTCTTAACGGCGACATTATCCTTTATGATAACATACTCGAGCGCTCCATAGAAATCAGCAGCATGGGTATTCGTGTAAGCCCTGAATCGCTGATGCGTCAGCTCGAATCACGCGGATGCACCGAACGTGCCTCACTTGAATTCCATAAAGCTCTGCTCAACGGCGAACTGCCGCCGAGCATCGGCGGTGGAATAGGGCAGAGCCGCCTGTGTATGTTCCTCCTCCAGAAAGCCCACATCGGCGAAGTGCAGGCGTCAATTTGGCCCGCCGAACAGATTGAGAAATGCAAGGCAGCCGGCATCAATCTCCTTTGATATAACCCTGCATCAATCTCCTCTGTTATAATTATGGTAGTTTTCGATCTTGACGACACACTGTACAAAGAGACCGATTATGTGGCATCAGGCATCCAGGCAATCGCAAAAGAAGTTGATAATAAAGGACTTATAAGCAAGCAGGATGCTCTTGATTTAATCAACGGCGCTCCCGACACAGCAACAGGTTTCGACCTTCTCGAAGCACGCATACTCCTTGCCGACGCCAAATCGGGATTTAATGTCGACAAAATCGTTGCCCTTTACCGTACGCATACCCCCGACATCAGACTGCCGGAAGATACATTGAGAGCATTGAATTATCTGCAAACGGCGCAGATTAAAATAGGAATTATAACTGACGGACGCAGCCTCGCTCAACGGGCAAAAATCAAAGCTTTAGGCCTCGATCGGTTTGTCGACGACTCCAATATCATCATTTCGGGAGAAACAGGTGCCGACAAACACACGCCTGTTCCGTTTCAAAAGATTGCCAACGCCAATCCAGATGAAACTAAATTTATCTATGTCGGCGATAATCCTGAAAAAGATTTTTACTGGCCCAACAAATTGGGATGGGAAACCGTAATGTTACGAGACATCAACGGCGTAAACATACATAAGCAGCATCCCGATGATTTTTCCGAAGACCACAGAGCGAAATTTGAGATCAGCTCATTGACCGAACTGAAGAATTTCGTGTAAGGCCTATGCCATATACCCATTTGTTACATAATGAGGATTATGTAAAATAGACACAAGATAAGTTTAGGGAACACCCTGTTATAATCAAGCCGGGGTTAATCAAGGGGATTATCGGGCCAACGATGTTTGGGATAACGACGTCGCAATTCCTTTCGCACCTCAAAATATGTGTTGGTCCAGAATCCTCTTAAATCGCTTGTAAGCTGCACAGGTTTGAATCCGGGCGACAGCAGCTCCATCAACACCGGACGTCTACCTCCATCGAGCATGGGAGTATCGCACATGCCAAGACAATCCTGCAGACGCGCACTCACCACCGGCGATTCACATCCCTGGCGATATTCTATTTTCACAGTACGTCCGCCGGGCAACCGAAGATGGTCAGGCGCAATTCGGTCAAGTTCCGCCATATTTTCATACCCTACTAATCCACTGATTACCTGGCAAATGTCAATCTTTTTCAATTCCTGTGCTGAAACTGCTTTACCCGCATACAAGGGCAACCAGCTCTCTGCAGCGGCCAACAAACCGGGAATCGTGACGTCGGGGAAAGTCAGCTCGGGATGCCACGCCGCCACTATAGCGATACGCTGCTGCAACCTCGCGACATTTTCGTTAAAATCAAACATACTTAACCCCTCTTTCTGCGCAGCCGCACATATCGCCCGGTCGATTTCTCCCCTATCAACATTATCAAGAGGCTGACTATCAATTAGTAAGACGCCGATTTTCAATTCCTTACGGGCTATGACGCGCCCCTCGCGGCTGTCCCATATCACCCGCCGGCGCATCGATGCCATTTTCACAAGAGCATCCTTGCGTATCGGCGAACATAGGTAGATACGCCTCCCGAGCGACGCAACAGCCAGATACTCAGCGGCATTCAAATCATCATGGGAATCCAGATTCACATTCTGACCCGAAGCCAGACGATATGAGCCATTACCGAGTTGCACTGCCACCCTTTCGGGATAGGCCGAAGCTATCAGCATTCCCGCATCATACGGATCAACCGGGGAATAATCGGCCTTACAGCGCACCATTTGTCGATATTGTTGTGCCACCATCCTCACACGGTCGTAACCGCGACGGGCAGTGCCGCGCAGCCTGTCGATACGTCGGTTGATGTCGGCATTGTTTTCGTCATTATCCGGATCTCTTTCCTCAAGGAGTGCCGCGATGTCGCATGCAAGCGCTTTAAGCCGTTCATCCGAAGCGGTCACAAGCATATTGGCGATACGCGGATGACAAGGTAAAGCGGCCATGGCGCGTCCATGTCGGGTGATACATCCGCCGGCATCAATCGCACCAAGGAGAGCGAGCAGTCGGCGAGCCTCTTCGACGTGTCCTGCCGCCGGAGGTGTCACCCAGGGCAGATCTTCGATACGGGCGCCACCCCATGCCGCAACAGCTAAGAGCATCGAACTCAGATCAGCCTCCGTGATTTCAGGAGTTCTGTTCTCTTTCATCCTGTGTTCGGTTCCTTTGGTCCAGAGACGATAACATACTCCCTCGGAAAGGCGCCCGGCACGTCCGGCGCGCTGGCGCGCCATGTCGAGCGAAATACGTTCTGTCACGAGTTGCCCCAGCCCGGTGGCGGGATTATACTTCACTGCCCTGTACAAGCCGGAATCTACCACCGCACGCACACCTTCAATCGTCAGCGATGTTTCGGCAACGGGCGTGGCAAGCACTATCTTTCTCTTTCCCTGCGGATTATATTCAATAGCCCGCAACTGTTCCGACTGTGACAACATACCGTAAAGAGGTACCACCTCCGCTCCGGGCAACGCATCGGCCAGCATGCGGTGACATTTCAGAATCTCACCTTGCCCGGGAAGAAACGCAAGGATATTGCCCGGCTGCTCTCTGTAAGCTTTCAACACCGCCGATGAAACAGCCGGCACACAGTCGTGGGGATCTATATCGTCGCCATAGCGAATCTCCACATCATGGATCTTTCCTGAGGTTTCGATAAGCGGAGCGCCAAGTGCGTCACACAACTTCCGGGAGTCGATGGTCGCTGACATCAGCACAAGTTTCAGATCGGGACGTAGCATGTTCTGTGCTTCAAGTGTAAGCGCCAAAGAGAGATCGGCGGTTAGACTGCGTTCGTGGAACTCATCAAAAACCACTGCCGCTACGCCCTCAAGTGTGGGGTCGTCAATCAACATCCGTTCCATAATCCCCTCCGTAACCACTTCCACTCGGGTTGCGGCAGACACTTTCGTTTCAAACCTCATGCGGTAGCCCACCGTCTCGCCGGGTGACTCCCCTATCATATGCGCCATTCTCACAGCTATTTGCCGTGCCGCAGCCCTGCGAGGTTCGAGAAGCACCACCTTTCCGTCACCGAGTGTCCGGGCTATCGTCAGCGGAAGCAATGTCGATTTTCCCGATCCCGGAGGAGCAGTTACCACCAATCGGGGCCCGGTGCGCAGCGCCGAATCCACCTGTCCGATAACTTTGCCTACCGGAAGTTGCTCGATATAAGATTGCAGATTGCCGTAATCCACAGCTAAGAGCTTAGCCGTATTTGGAAATCTTACGCAGACGATTCTCGTCGAGAATGCGAATGCGGCGCCCGTCGACCGTGATAAGTTTCTCAGCCACAAAACCCGAAAGAGTGCGGATGGCATTGGACGTGGTCATGTTAGAGAGATTGGCAAGATCCTCACGGGCCATATATATTTTCAATGTCATATTGTCATCCTCATACCCGTAGTGATCGCTCAACACTACAAGAGCTTCGGCCAGACGGCCACGTATATGCTTCTGTGTGAGGTTGACAATCTTGGTGTCGCTACCGCCAAGGTTGCGTGATAATTCGTGAATGAAGAACCAGGCGAGTTCGCGGTTGTTGTTGATCATATCTTCGACCAGCGACATGGGCAGAGTACCCACAATCGACGGCTCGAAAGCCGCGGCCGATGAATTATACCGTTCGTTGGCGAAATATGCTCGATACCCGAAATATTGCACCGAACGTATCAGACGCAAAATCTGCACTCTGCCACCGATGCCATCTTTAAACTTCTTCACCTTGCCCTGGAGCAGACACCAGAGAAATTCCGGTTCCTCGCCCTCGGCATAAATCATCTGATTCTTCTTGAAATTATGAATCACGAAGGCGTCGACGATCCTGTGCTTTTCTTCGCTGTTGAGCACAGTCCAGATTTCCGACAAATCTTCGCTCATTACTTTCTCAAGCGCGTTCTTTATCATATGCAATAAAAACTCAGCGACGGAACCCGGTGAAAGGAGTTTGCGTCATCAATGAAAAGTGTATTATACGGTCAAACTTAGTCTGATTGCTATAGACTTATGTTTTACAACACAAAGGTACGATTATTTTTCTAAATAAACATATTTTTGCACTAATTATTTCACGGCTATAGCGACAGGAGCACCATAGCCCGACAAAGCCCAAAGAAATATCCCCTATTGAAATTCAGACACATACGAAAAAGTTTTTAAAAAGTAACAGAATTATTTGGTCAGTTCTATCGGAATTGCTAACTTTGCACTCGCAAACGGCGGGATAGCTCAGTTGGTTAGAGCGTCGGATTCATAACCCGGAGGTCCCGAGTTCAATTCTCGGTCCCGCTACTGAAAACGGTTGCCATCACATGATGACAACCGTTTTTCTATTTCCACGGGTATCCGAAACGTTTTATTTTGTCGGTCATTTTTCGTAACTTTGCACATGTGGGGGTCGTCTCTTTCAAAAGGATGGCATCACATTATGGCACCACATCAATCCGATATTCACATGTCAGCACTGTTTCCCATATATATAATTGTTGTGGCCGCAGGAAGCGGCTCGCGCTTTGGCGGCGACATTCCCAAACAATTCCGTAGCCTGAAGGGCCGTCCGGTGTTGATGCACACAATCGACCGACTGAGAACAGCCTCACCGGAGGCTACGTTGATTCTGGTGCTCTTGGAAGCCGAAGTGCAGCGATGGCGTGACCTTTGCGCCGAATTCAATTTTGATTCCCCTGAAGTGACAGCAGGCGGATCATCGCGCTGGGAATCTGTCAAAAACGGTCTCGCCGTAATCCCGTCCGATGCCAACCCCAACTCCATCGTGCTCATCCACGACGGTGCACGACCATTGGTTGATCAGGCCACAGTGAAACGGGTATGCGCCGCCGCCGTCAACACCGACGGTGCTATTCCCGCCATACCTGTCACAGACTCTTTGCGACAGCTCGATGAAAACGAAGTTGCATCAACACCTGTCGACCGCTCGCTCTTCCGTGCGGTTCAGACACCGCAGGGATTCTCGCTATGGCGTCTGCGTCAGGCATACTCCCTGCCATGGCAGCCTGAATTCACCGACGATGCATCGGTACTCGCCGCCGCCGGATTCGCCAATATATTTCTTGTAGAAGGAAATCCCGACAACATAAAAATCACCAATCCCCGCGACATCGCCATAGCCGAAGCAATCATAAGTTTCGGCCCAAAGTGATTTTTAGAGCCATAACAATGCACGACCCGCGCGAATACGACATAAAATTCATAAAAGGCATAGGGCCGGCACGCGCCGACCTGCTGAAAGAGGAGCTGGGAATCAAGTCGGCCTACGATCTGATACACCACTTCCCGACTCATTATGTCGACCGCTCGAAAATCTACCCTATTGCATCTTTTGCCGACGAGATGCCGTATGTGCAGGTTCGTGGTCATTTCGTCAATTTCCAGATTCAGGGCGAGGGGGGCAAAAAACGTCTCAAGGGACTCTTTACCGATGGCACCCGCACCATGGAGGTAGTCTGGTTCAATCGTGTGAAATATTTCCGCGAGGCATATCAGACCGTCAACGAGTATATCCTGTTCGGCAAACCTAAAGAATTTCAGGGACAATGGAGTATGGTGCACCCCGAAATAGATGCGCCCGAAGCCGTCAATGCTCAACAAGGTCTAAGGGGGGTATATCCGTTGACTGAAAAACTACGCAACAGAGGCATCACCTCGCGTAATATCTACCAGTGGATCAACACAGCTTTGAGGCTATTCCCTACATGGGAAGAGACTCTCCCGGCAGAAGTCACCGGCAGCCGTCTGAATCTTATCAACGCTTCCGAGGCGCTCCACACCATCCACAATCCCGGCAACCCGGAACAACTTCAGGCGTCTCGGCTCCGACTAAAATTTGAAGAACTTTTCTATCTCCAACTCAACATACGCCGATACACACGCAAGCGTGCCGTATCGGTGCAGGGACGTCGTTTTCCGCGCATAGGGCTGTTTTTCAATAATTTCTATTCTCAGATTCTACCGTTTCCGCTGACCGGCGCTCAGAAACGGGTGCTACGCGAAATCCGTGCCGACGTCGGTTCGGGCAGACAGATGAACCGCCTGGTGCAGGGTGATGTCGGTTCCGGCAAAACCATCGTGGCACTGATGTCGATGCTCATTGCCATTGACAACGGCACCCAGGCATGCCTGATGGCGCCTACCGAAATTCTCGCAACACAGCACTTTGAATCACTCTCGGCCATGTGCTCCCAGGTAGGTGTGAATGTGCGTCTGCTCACCGGCTCCACACGAAAAAAAGAGCGTGAGGAGATTGCCTCCCAACTTGCCGACGGTTCACTCCATATTCTCGTAGGTACTCACGCTGTGATAGAAGACAAGGTGACTTTTCGAGACCTCGGCATGGCTGTTATCGACGAACAGCATCGCTTCGGTGTGATGCAGCGCGCTCGTCTGTGGCAGAAAAACATTATCGCCCCGCACATACTTGTAATGACCGCCACTCCTATACCCCGCACACTTGCCATGACGGTTTATGGCGACCTTGACGTCTCGGTAATCGACGAGCTGCCGCCGGGCCGCAAACCGGTGACCACATTGCTCCGCTATGACGACCAGCGGCAACAGGTCTATCGTTCGATAGGAAGACAGCTCGCACTCGGCAGGCAGGTCTACATTGTCTATCCTCTGATAAACGAGAGCGAGAAACTCGACCTCAAATGCCTCGAGGAGGGTTACGAACTGATCCGCGACACTTTCCCTTCCTATAGAGTGGTCTTTGTCCATGGCAAAATGAAGCCTAAGGAGAAAGATTATCAGATGAAGCTGTTTGTGGAAAACAAAGCGCAGATTATGGTGGCCACCACCGTTATTGAAGTAGGAGTGAATGTTCCCAACGCTTCTGTAATGGTAATCGAAAATGCCGAACGCTTCGGGCTGTCACAACTACATCAGTTGCGTGGACGTGTGGGGCGCGGTGCCGACCAGAGTTTCTGCATACTCATGTCGAAACGCAAAATAGCGAGCGAGACGCGCAAACGTCTGGAACTTATGACCGCCACCACCGACGGTTTTATGATTGCCGAAGCCGATTTGAAAACCCGCGGGCCCGGAGATCTCGAGGGTACATTGCAGAGCGGTCTGCCGATGGATCTGAAAGTAGCAAATCTTGCCACCGACGGTCAGATCATCCAGCTTGCACGCGATGCAGTCGATGCCATCCTCGACGTTGACCCTACTCTCACTGCTCCAGGCCATGAAATGCTGCTCCCTAATCTGAGGAAACTTTTTGCACGACAAATCGACCTCAGCCGCATTTCATGACGCGCCTTTCAGTCTCGCTTTAGTGTTGCCATCACAAACACCGACTGCACGGAGTCTACATCGGGCAATAATCCGAGTCGGTCTGTCACAAACCTGCGGTAGGCGGGCATATCGGGCACACACACCTTTAGCAGATAGTCAAACGAACCGCTCACATTGTAGCACTCGGTCACTTCCGGCATCTTGCCGACAGCAGCTGCAAAATCGGCATGACTCTCGGAGTTGATGTGTCGCAGTTTCACGTTGCAGAATACGGTGAATCCCAATCCCAGTTTGTCGTCATTGAGGCGCACTGTATATTTCTCGATCACCCCTTCCGATTCCATGCGGCGGAGTCGATCGAAAATCGGAGTCGGCGAACGATGAACCCTCGCGGCGATTTCACGAACCGACAGGCGGGAATTGTCACGCAGCACTTCAAGAATTGCATAATCGGTTTTATCAAGCGCGGTAGCCATTACATTATATTTTAATTAACGTGAGTTCGACGAAAATAATTAAAAGAGCGTCAACTGATTATCGTAAACTC
>OHDP01000020.1_pt1 | contig 97596 bp, 100 predicted proteins | sample 1567011 | NCBI WGS metagenome assembly OHDP01 (sample SAMEA3879532, study PRJEB24766) | human gut metagenome | biome: human-associated habitat; feature: feces | place: USA | collected 1985/1987
AGAAAGATAACCTTTGAACACGTTCAGTATGTTCTGCACAGCCTTCTGAATTACCCCGACAAGATAAGTAGGATAGACCGGTTTCTGACGGTTTCTCTGTTCAACTCGGTTTACATGCTAACAAACTCAACGTTTGCAGGGTTTGAATATGATATGCAGATGAAGATGATTTAGGCAAAAAAATCACAGCACCTGTTAAAGTGCTGTGATAGATAAGTAATAAGATTTAATCAATGTCGATCTTGAAAACGATTGGGTATCCGCTGTTTTTATAATTTGTTTTAATATGAAGTCCGTCGGGCAGCCTTTCCCAATTCGGATTTTCATCTGTACCGAGAACAGTGACGCTTTTGATGATTCCGCTGAAATTGTCACGCTGATATGCAGGCTGTATTCCGAGAGAATTTATGACATAATCTCCGTTTTCGGAGGATCTCAGTACGATAGCATAAAGATAACCGTTTGCAGTTGTAAAGCGAATATCCTGCGGAGTAAAATTCTTTTTTATTCCGTCGGTGAACTGCCCTTCCGGTATTTCAGTCGGCCCTTCACCGGATTTTCTCCAGAGCTTTGTGCCGTAGATGGCTTCACCATTGATTTTGAGCCATTTTCCGATGTTAAGCAGAATATTCCTGTCCTCATCGGGGATTGTTCCGTCTGCTTTAGGACCGATATTCAGCAGCAGACAGCCATTTTTGCTGACAATATCCACTAAATCGCAAATAATATCTTCGGCAGGACGATAGGAATTGTTTTCGGTATAGCACCATGAATTGAGTGCAACGGCAGTATCTGTTTGCCAGAAGAAAGGCTTCCTTTCAGCAAATTGACCACGCTCAACATCGGGAACTGCCGAGCCGAACGAAAAGCTGTCATGCTTATAGTTAATGACAGCATCACTGCCCCATTCAGTGGCACGGTTGTAGTAATATGCCGCAAATTTTTTCAGATACTGTTTGAATGAGCTGTGCTGTATCCACCAGTCAAAATACACTATTTTCGGACGGTAATTATCCACGAGCTCACAGCAGCGAACAAGCCAGTCCTGCAAATATTCCTCGGATGGTTCTGGCTTGCTGTAAATATCGTGTAATTCCGCCGACGGCATTGATGGCCAGTATAAGTCCCCCCTTTGGAGCGGTTCTTTTATATCGCTGTCGAAGTTTTTTCCACCGTCCATAAAAAACCAATGCTCTGCACGGTGGGAAGATGCACCAAATTCAATTCCAAGCGTACGGCAGTTGTTTTTCAGTTCTCCGAGAACGTCACGGTGAGGCCCCATTTCGTAAGCGTTCCAGTGTGAGATTTCGCTCCTGTACATCTGAAATCCGTCGTGATGCTCTGCAACGGGAACAACATACTTTGCTCCCGAAGCTCTGAAAAGCTCTGACCATTCCTTTGGATCAAATTTTTCTGCTTTGAACATCGGGATAAAATCCTTGTAGCCGAAATCGGTATGCTTGCCATAGGTATCAATGTGATGTTTGTATTCGGGACTGTCCTTGACATACATATTGCGTGAGTACCATTCATTTCCGAAAGCAGGGACACTGAAAACACCCCAATGAATGAATATGCCGAATTTGGCTTTTCTGTACCATTCGGGGACTTCGTATTCCGATAAAGAGTGCCAGTTATTGCTGTAAGGTCCTTTTTCAATGACTTCATTTATCTTTTTAAGATAAGGTGACATATCGTACATAAGCATTACCTCCTTGCTTTGTCATTATTATATATGTTTTCCTTTGACAAGGCAAGAGTATATAGTGACTTGTTTCTATCATAAATGTCACAATTTTATATTTTTGAAGTGAGATGGTGAGATGCCGTAAAACTTTTTGAATGACGAGGAGAAATACTCCTGTGAGGAGAAGCCGAGACGTTTGGATATTTCAGAAAGGCTCAATGAGTCGTCGGAAAGGAGCAGACGGGCAGCGGACATTCTTGCCTGCTCTTTCTTCTCGCTGAATGTGCTGCCGTAATTTTTTTCAATAAGCCGCTGTGTTTGTCTTGTGCTTAACCCGAGCCGATGTGAAAGTTCGTCGAGATTTGCCGAGCTGTATTCGTACAAAAAATATTCCTCAATGATAAGGCTTGAACGTTCGTATATATCGGAAGATGAGAGTGCGGTTTCGGCAGGACTGTCAAAATAATTTCTTGCCACTGAAACAACAATTTCTGACAATATGAGTTTTGCCATATTTGCATAGCCTGCACTTTTGCTTTTCAGCTCCGAGAAAAGTCTTTCAAATATCGGAAGAATATTCTGATCGTCCTTACCTATCCAAAAATTATGCGAAAGAAATTGGTCAATTAAAATGTCGGATCTTTCGCTGTTATTCTGTTCAGCACGCAGGTAAATGCACCATTCATACATAGGCGAGGTTTTATCTGTAAGCTGGGCATGGTCACAGAGCGGACCTGTGACATAGAGTGTGTTTGTGCTTATATCATATTCATTGCCATCAGCAATGAGCCTGCCACAGCCGTTTGAAATAAAATGTATCTCATAGCAGTTCACTCCGTGGGTGTGAAGAGGAATGTCTGTATCAATGGACGATGAAATTATATTAACAGCGTGAAAATTGCAGCCGCCTATACTGAACGGTATATCTATATTATTGAAGTAATGATTCATAGCACCACCTGAAAGCGTTTTGAGTTTAAATAATTATATCATATCATAAGAAAATTTACAAGCAAATACCTGAATGTTTGAAAGGAAAACACCACAATGCGAAAAAACAGCCAATACATTTCAATATCCGAATACTGCAAAGCGAACGGTTTGAAGCCAACAAAATTTTGTGAAACGTTAAGCGGGCGCCCGGAGCAGTTGAAAATGACGGATTGATTGACGGGATAGACAGAAACGCAGTAGAGGAAGCGGTAAAGAAGCAGATCGACTATGACTGCCTTATGTCTTTCAAGGACGATGCAGTTGTAAAAATGGTTGAGGAAATTAAGGATTTGATGGTGGACGTTCTATGCGGAGAACGGACTGTAATATCCGAGGGGAAACGTGTGTCCGAGGAAACGGCGAAAGCTGCTTACAGAAAGATAACCTTTGAACACGTTCAGTATGTTCTGCACAGCCTTCTGAATTACCTCGACAAGATAAGCAGGATAGACCGCTTCCTGACAACATCGCTGTTAAACTCCGTATATACGCTGATGAACTCCACCTTTGCAGGCTTTGAACACAATATGGGTATGAAGCTGCTATGATGATATGGATTTTTGAAAGGAATGAGGAAAGTGGCTGAACTTTTGCTTGTGGCAGCTGTATTTGAGATTTGCCGAAGAATGACCCGTCACAGGCTTAAAACGGCTCACTTTTATATCTATTTAATAATTTTGACACCCAATGAAATCAAATCTTTTTTCATTCTATTTGCTTTTTCTTTTCCGAAGCGACACCCCGTAGCTGCTTCTGAAAGCTTTACAGCCATTCCTATTTTAATGGCCCCCTTTGCAGTTGCTCCCACACAACCGCAAAGGTCAAGTCCGCATACTGTGATTTCCGAATATTCTTTTGTAGTCACAAAGCTTTTGAAGCTTCGCGAAGTAAAACTATTAGGCAGATTTTTTTCAAAGTAATTATCAGATACGATATCCACATCAGGATAAATTTCAGCACCAGATGTACCTTTTATAGAAAAGCCTATAAACCATTTATTTGTGATAATATTGGGGAATACTTGCCCAACATAAATCACATCATCACCCCGTTTACTGAACTCGCTAATAAGACTATTGACAGCGTTTACAAGTTCGGGAGTGTTATAGGAAAACATCTTTTTTCTTCTATTCCAAAGATAATCGTTCTGCATATCTACAACTATAAGCGCTTTCTTGTTTGACATATTAATTTCTCCTAATCTAAAAATCTGTTTATATTCTGACAAATATACAATTTAAGTGTTTCATCATCGGTGAGGTCGATATTACAGGAGCTTTTTATTGTCTCATAACGCAGAACTGAAAGTTCGTGTATACTTGTCAGCTCAAACGCAATCAATCTGCAATCTTCTATGGTTTTTCTTCCGTTAAAATGTTCTACAATAAATGGTAGGCTTTCCATACCAAAATCATCATTGCGATTGAACAATATATATTTTGTCACCGCTTGCGAATAGTTGTAATTTGCAATCATAAGCCTCATCATTTTAAAATGCAATTCAGTAAGCTTCTGTTTAGGCGACATTCCCGATGACATAATCTTTATAAATTCCGTATCGTGTTTTTGAACATCTGAAAAAAGCTTTCGAAACACCTCATAAAGCAAACCCTCTCGTGAACCAAAGCAATAATTAATCATTGCAAGATTTACTCCGCTTTCTTTTGCAATAGCTCGAGATGTAACTTCCGAAGGTTCACTGCAATCCGTCATAAGTTTTGCAGTTGAATTTAAAAGAGCATTTCTTGTTGCTTCAAGGTCACGCTTTATTTTATCTGACATTGTATCACCTCACCTTATTAAACGTGTTTAATTATATTATACACGCTTTTTTTCAATTGTCAAGCACTCGCTTGAAAAGAAAGGACAACAAATCTGAGAAAGTATAAGAAATCCTGTTCCATCTCCGGCCTCGTCAAAGCCCTTGTCAGCCTTTTCAAGGGCGGTGTTGTTGAAATTCAGTTCACGCTCCATGCCGTTCAGAGCCGCCTGCGCATTGTTCAGCTGTTTCTGCCGGCTTTGAGTGCGGCGGTCGTTCCCACCGAAAGACTCTGCCGCATTGGCAAGAGCAGAACGATGCGTTTCGATTTTCTGCTTCTGACTGTCGATTTCCTTGTTCAGAACCTCGCTGCGAGCGGTTAGGGCTTCTGTGGATTTGTCGTTCTTGTCGAACTACGAATCCACCGATTTCATTTCAGAACCGAGAACCTTGAACGAATTGTTTATCTCAGCGAGGGATTTCTTGAACTCCTTTTCGCCCTCAAGGCCTATTTTCAGACCGAAATTTTCGGACATTCTGCGTCACCTCCTTGAAATGGGAATAAAAAAAGAGCCTTGCGGCTCGGGGGTATAGGAAAAGGGGCAACCGTGCGTGGTTGCTCCTTTATTGTATTAAAGTGCGATGAATTGGAATTTGTCAATAAGCAATTTACTATAATTAATTTTCCTTTATTCGTCCAAGGTATTATAAACTACCCTTACACCTTGTACGACATCATTTTCAGCATAAAACACCACGGTGAACATTTGGCTATGCTCTATGAAAAATAGTTTTTGATTGCTGTCTTGAGTGCCGTAAATATACCTATATAAGCCCCTATCCTCAAAATTATTTATTTTTGACGGCTCTCCGTATTTCTTCAGCACATCAGCCTTTGTTGAAACATTTGGCGTTATACCCCCAATTGAGCAATCATCCGTTTCAAGAGCAATATCGTAAATAAACCCATCCTCTTCCTGTCCTTCTATAAAGTCACCGATTCCCGCTACAAACATTTCTTTTCCGTTAAAATAAAAATCAGCCAATCCTGTATCGTCAACATAATGCGTTTCACGCTTTTGGTATGTCCACGCATCATCCAAATCGCCAATTCTCTTTGGCAATTCAAAGGGCACCCCTTTTATAATGAAACTTTTCCGGACACGTTCTATATCAAATTCCGTTTCATCAGCGTTATTTGAATCGATGTCAGAACTTAAATTATTGTTTCCTGTTGGTCCTTTGGCACAGCCTGTCAAACTGCAAAGTAATGTTGCTGCAATCAACAACGCAACTGTCTGTTTTATTCTTTTGCCAACACAATTAATTATAGACATAAGCACACGACCTTTCAACGAAATGGAACTGAGTTATCTACCAACATATACATATTCCGATTATCGGGCAGATTAACTGCCCTTATAAACTCATTATACTACGCATTCCCACTTTTTTCAACCGCTTTTCCAATCAAATCTCCATCGGCATAGCCTCATCAATATCCGCTTCACGCTTAGGCTTTGCAACCCCATAAAAACTTGAAGTAGGATTACAACAGTTTTTCTAATTCTATCAGTAACTTTTCTTTCATATCTTCTAATTCTGTCTTTGAAGGGCGGTTATTATCATTGTACATTTTTTCCATAGGATACCACCAAACAGGTCCTTTTCCGTTGTTGCCATAGTTTTCTATATCTCCGCTTTTCCTTGGGAATAGGTGCCAGTGCAGATGCGTATCTCCGTTTCCTAACAATTCATAGTTCATTTTTTCTGCTCCAAAAGCGTTTGAAACTGCTTCGGCGACTATGGACATTTCCTCTAAAAACTTAATCTTTTTCGAATGGTTTAATTGAAACAGTTCTGTTTTGTGTTCTTTGCAAAGAAATAATGTGTAGCCCTTAAAATGCTGATTATCACCAATAACTACATAACCCGTTTGCAATTCTTTAACGAAGTATGGATTCGTACTATTGTTGATCATTTTAATTCTGTCGCATATAAAGCACATACTCTAAACCTCTCATTTCCTGCTTGTCCGGAATAATAACTACTTGTTCAAGACTATTATAGCATAATCCTTTATGTCTGTCTGCTTTATAAATGAAAAAAATTATAAAATCTTTTCCATATACCCACAGGTAAAAGGGAAAAAATCATATTTTTTGGTTCCTGTATGTGTAAATCCGAATTGCTCATACCAATTTTTTAATTTTTTGTTTTCCTCGACTATTCCGATGTTGATTTTTACGCAATTTGTTTTTTTGGCAGTATTAAAGGCATGAAATAACAGCTCTTGACCGATTTTTCTGTGTCTGTACGTCGGAAGTACACATAAATTATTTAACTCACACTCATTATTACTCTGCAATAGCAATGAATAGTAGCCAACAATTTTCCCGTTATCCCAAAAGGCATACATACGTCTATGCTCGCCGAATAAATGCCACTTTAATCTTTCTTCCGTCGTTGCGAATGCTGTGAATTTAGGTGCATTTTCAGCGGTAAAGCCAAACTCGTCAGCAACTGTGGCAAAGCTGACTCTGATTACATTTACACATTCGCAAATATCTTTTTCTTTCACTTCCTCTATCATGGTAAGTACCTCCGAATTTTGATTTAGGGGCAGTGCGTTGGTTCTTAAATAAATTGTATCATATAAAACTTAGTAATTCAAGAAATATTTGCAAAAAGGCTCAACAATCACTTGATGATGTATGAGAAAGAATTTCGAGCGTTTACGCTCACTGCTCATCAAGCCTTTTAACAGCTTAAAATACACGGACAAACAAGACGTGAATATTAAGCTCTCGTATTAGGCGGATATTATATAAATTGTAATGTCTGTCTATTGCGTTTTGTAGCCGGATTGCGCAACCAACCAAAATATGATAAAATAAATTCCGACATAAAACAGGATTTAAGGATTATTTAATAATTTCTATGCTACAATGTAATCACAACGATAAAAGGAGCAAGGAAATGTACCTGAACATACTGAAAAAAGACCTTAAACGCAAAAAAACTATGAATATGATACTGCTGGTGTTTATTATACTTGCGACGATGTTTGTGGCAAGTGGTCTGAACAACGTATTTACCGTTATGAACGGCACGGATTATTATCTTGACAAGGCAGAAATCGGTGATTTTGTTGTTATTACAATGGGTAATGAGTCCACAGGATATGCCGACGGCATACTCGACAAAGCCGATTGTGTAAACGGCTACAAAATCGAAACCTGTATTTTCGGCTCACAGGACAGCGTTTCACACCTTGACGGCGCAGAGGTTGAAACCAAAAACACTGCGATGTTTCAATCAATATCTGATGCAAAGCTCAAATTCTTTAATACGGCGAACAAGTCCGTTTCCGCTGTAAATCAGGGCGAGGTTCTGATTACGGGTAAATTTATAGAAAACAACGGTTTCAAGGTAGGCGATTATATCCGCATAAAATTGGGCGATGTGGAAAAGGAACTGAAAATTGCAGGAAAAGTAAAGGACGCTTTTTTAGGCTCTGATTTTATGGGCAATACACGCTTTTTGCTCAATCAGGCTGATTATGACACATTCCTTGCGGATGAAATGATAAATGCACATTATCTGGGCGAGGTTATCTACATCGAAACCGATGATGTCAAAGCAACAACCTCAGCTATTGCCGATATCCCCGGAATTGCCTTTACAGGCGCAAGAGATACTCTTAAAATGTGCTATGTAATGGAAATGATTGTAGCGTTTATCATACTCATTTTAAGCGTATGTCTTATAATTGTTTCTTTCGTGGTACTCCGCTTTTCTATCGGCTTTACGATTGCCGAAGAATACAGAGAAATCGGCGTTATGAAGGCTATCGGTATTAAAAATCACAAAATCAGGGGGCTTTACATAGTAAAGTATCTGATGATGTCGGTAATCGGCGGAATTATCGGATTTTTCGCAAGTATTCCCTTCGGAAATATGCTGATTATGTCTGTAAGCGAAAATATGGTGCTTGGAAATGACGCAGGCTTCCTTATAAATATTATCAGTGCAGTCGGCACTGTGATTATAATTCTTCTGTTCGCTTACGGGTGCACAAGCAAGGTTAAAAAGCTTACACCTATTGACGCAATTCGCTCGGGACAGACAGGTGAACGTTTTGGAAAAAAGAGCTTTCTGCGGATAGGAAAAACAAGTTTAAAACCCTCTGTATATATGGCGTTAAACGATGTTTTAAGCGCACCAAAACGCTTTATGACGATTATAATTTCGTTCTTCCTCTGCACACTTTTTGTGCTTATGCTGGTCAACACGGTTGCAACTATGAAAAGTCCGAATCTTATTACAACCTTCGGAACAGAAAGCAACCTTTACATAAACGATGTAGATGGTGTAATGAAGTTTATGAATACAGGCGATAAGGAAAGCTTGTCAGATGGGCTGAATAATCTTTCCGATAAAATTTCAGACGATGGTATGCCATGTAATGTAAGCGTTGATATACAGTATAAATACAAGGTTATAGCTATGGGAAATGAATATGCTGTAAGCTGTGCACAAAGCCTGAATATCCCCGTAGGTGAATACGATTATCTAGAAGGCTCTGCTCCGCAGAACAGGAATGAGATTGCCGTGACACCCAAGATTTCGGAAATGCTTGGTGCCGAAATTGGCGATACTGTGACAATTGATTTCGGAACTGAAAAAATCGACTGTATAGTAACAGCGTATTTTCAGACGATGAACAATCTCGGCGAGCTTATCCGCCTTCACGATGGTGCGCCCACCGATATGAGCTGTGTTTCAAGTATCAGACAGTATCAGGTGGACTTTACCGACAACCCCTCTGAAAGTGAAATCGAAAGCCGAAAGGAAAAAATCAAGGAGCTTCTGGATGTTGAAGATGTAATGAATGCAACTGAATACTGTATAGACTGTGTATCGGTTGTTCCCACAATGGAGGCCGTTCAGGTTCTGCTTTTGGCAATAACGATTGTTGTGGTAATTCTTGTTACAGTTCTTGTTGAACGCTCCTTTATTTCCGATGAAAAAAGTCAGACTGCCCTTTTAAAGGCTATCGGTTTTCAGAACGGAACTATAATCAGCTGGAACACCCTGCGTTTCGGAATAGTTGCTCTTGCAGCAGCAATTTTAGCGGCAGCAGCTTCAATACCTATGACAGAACTTTGCATTACACCCATTTACGGAATGATGGGCGCAACAAAAATCAAGTTTAACATTGACCCGTTGCAGATATTCCTGATTTATCCGACAATTATTTTTACTGTAACAATTATTTCAGCATTTCTCACTTCGCTTTACACAAGAAAAATCAAGTCCTCAGACACAGCCAATATAGAATAAGAAAGGAAACCGTTATGAACATCTTAGAAGTAAAAGACCTGTGCAAAACATATATCGTAAACAAGCGCCAGAACAATGTGCTTAAAAATGTCAGCTTTACTGTAGAGGAGGGCGAGATGGTAGCCGTTATGGGACCGTCAGGCTCGGGTAAGTCAACTCTTCTCTACGCCGTTTCGGGTATGGATGGCATTACCGCAGGCGAGGTGCTGTTCTGTGGCAGGAATATCGCAAAAATGGGTGAAAGGGAGCTTGCCGATTTAAGACTTGACGAAATGGGATTTATCTTTCAGCAGATGTATATGCTGAAAAATTTAACGGTGCTTGACAATATCATACTCCCTGCGGTACAATCGAATAAGAATACCGAAACACGAAAAGAAATCGTTCGGCGTGGGCAGGATTTAATGCGTAAGCTGGGCATTATCGAAATCGCCGACAACGACATTAACGAGGTTTCGGGCGGACAGCTTCAGCGTGCCTGCATCTGCCGCAGTATGATCAATAATCCGAAAATGATTTTTGCCGATGAACCGACAGGCGCACTCAACCGTACATCGTCTGACGAAGTTATGGAAGAGCTTGCAAAGCTAAACGCCGACGGTACGACAGTTATGCTTGTAACTCACGATGTTAAGGTTGCGGCAAAATGCACAAGAGTTATGTATATAGTTGACGGCAATATCAGGGACGAATATAATCTCGGCAGATGTGAAAGCAATTCTCAGGTGAGAGAGCGTGAACGTGCGCTGAACAACCGGTTACTTGAATTAGGGTGGTAATATGACCGATATTTTAATTGTTGAAGACAATGAAGAACTTGCCGATATACTGTGTGATTTTCTCCGTGCGGAAAATTACACGGTATCTGTTGCCAAAACAGGTGAAAAAGCCTTGTCGCTGTATGAAAAATACGGCGCAAGGCTTATTGTGCTTGACATAATGCTACCCGGAATTGACGGCTTTGCGGTGTGCAGAAAAATTCGTGAAGAAAGCGACACGCCCATACTTATCGTAAGTGCAAAGGTCGACAAGGAGGATAAGCTGAACGGGCTTATTCTTGGTGCTGACGATTACATTGAAAAGCCGTATGACATTGACATAATGCTTGCAAAAATTGCAGGTATTTTCAAGCGTCGGTACGCTGTTGATGAGCTTATCGACGGGGATATTCGTGTCAATAAGGTGAGCAGAACGGTATGCAGAAACGACATACCTATTGAAATGACTGTAAAGGAATTTGAATTACTGGTATTGCTTATCGAAAATAAGGGCAGGATTCTTACAAAGGAGTATCTATTTAATCAGATCTGGGGCAGTGACAGCTTTTCGGAACAGCAGACTCTCACAGTGCATATAAAGCGGCTTCGTCAGAAAATCGAGGACGATCCGAAAAATCCGAAGCATATACAGACGGTATGGGGAGTAGGCTACAAATATGAAAGCATTTAACAAAATTTTCGCCTTAGCGGTGGCGGTTATAATTACGGTTTTTGTTACGGCAAATGCGATACTTATTAAGGATAGCACCGGCGGCAGACCATATCTTGTAGAGGTTTCAAGGCTTGTAAACGAAATCGAAAACGGGAACGCTTATGACATTTCAGATTGCAAATATGTAACGGGCGTAAGCGAGTACGCCGAGGGCTTTTACAATTCCCACAGCGACTATGTAATCAGAGAGATAAACGGCGAGTTGTACCGTTTTGATTATACCGCTGACGGAAGCGTTGATAAGGCGGAAACAATAATTGTTGTCAACGTAATCCTTAGCATAATGTCTGTGGTAATCATTGCGGTTATGGTTTACATAAGGGCAAAAATTCTCGCTCCGTTTGAGAAACTCACCGATATTCCCTATGAACTTTCAAAGGGTAATCTTACTGCACCTGTAAAGGAAGCGAAAAACAGGTTTTTCGGGCGATTTGTCTGGGGTGTGGATATGCTCCGGGAGAATATGGAACAGCAGAAAGAGCGTGAATTAAATCTGCAAAGGGAGAAGAAAATGCTTTTGCTGTCCCTGTCGCACGACATAAAAACTCCCTTGTCGGCTATAAAGCTGTATTCAAAAGCACTCTCAAAGGGGCTGTATACCGACAAGGAAAAACAGCTTGAAATTGCCGAAAACATCAATGCCAAAGCTGATGAAATAGAGGGATATGTTGCTGAAATCATCACTGCTTCAAGAGAGGACTTTTTAAGTCTTGATGTTACAATGGGCGAGTTTTATCTGTCGGAGCTTGTAACAAAAATCAAGCTTTACTATACCGAAAAATTGTCGCTCATAAAGACTGATTTTTTCGTCGGAGAATATGGTGATTGCCTTATAAGCGGAGATCTTGACCGAAGTGTCGAGGTGGTTCAGAATATAATGGAGAACGCCATAAAATACGGCGACGGCAAGGAAATTTCAATCAGCTTTTCCGAAGAGGAAGGCTGTATTCTTATTGCTGTGAAGAATAGCGGCTGTACGCTTCCCGATACGGATCTGCCGCACATCTTTGAAAGCTTTTGGAGAGGTGCAAACGCAGAAAACCTGAAGGGAAGCGGACTTGGGCTTTACATCTGCCGACAGCTAATGCACAAGATGAACGGCGAGGTATTCGCACAGATAAATGACGGAGATATGTGCGTAACGGCGGTGTTCGGGAAAACATATTGCGATAGGTGGGTTTGAAGAAGCTGTAAAGGACAATGTTTTCGGCAACAGTAAGGGGAATGCTTGGAAAGCAGAACACTATGATGTTGCAATTATGACGCTGTCGGTTTTAGAAAGCCGGCTGTTTGGTGCTGTGACGAGGGCCTTTGCTTTTCGTTGCGGCACTTTTGCTATTGTTTTCGTTGTAATGCGGATAAAAGAGCAGAACAAATCTGATGAAACGAAAGTTTGCCGTAACGGGAATATCTGCTTTTCGGAAGCGGGTACATTTAGTTGCTAAAATATACTGTTTATGGGACAACCACCGTGGTATGATATATTAATATATAACAAGTGGTATTCAACAAATTCGACAAAATTTTTTATCAATCAGAAAAGTTATTTGTCAATTATTTAAAAAATATGTTGAAATCTGTCATCAGTTGTGATATGATACTATATATAAATAAGCATACCGATTGATTATTGGGGTAAATAAAAAACTCACCCGAAGGTGAGTTAATATTCACAACACTTGTGATGTACTAAAAAGTACGATTTGAAATAATTTTTATTTGAACTCGTAGTGTAAATTTATAGGGTAGTAAAATCCTATGGCAATATAATAACACATTTATGGAGGAATGTCAATATGTCTTTTAAAGAAAATTCAAAAATTTATTACGGTCTTGACATCGGCACAGATTCGGTAGGCTGGTCGACTACAAACGAAAAGTATGAACTGCTCAGATATAAGAACAATTTAATGTGGGGAGTAAGCCTGTTTGAAGCCGCCTCTCTTGCAGAGGAGCGCAGGGGTCACAGAACGCAAAGACGAAGATATGACCGCAGACAGCAAAGAGTGGCACTGCTCGGTGAACTGTTTGCAAAAGAGATTCTGAAAACCGATCCGGATTTCTTTTTGAGGTTAAAGGAGAGCTCTCTTTATCCGGAAGACAGAACGAGCAAAAATGTCAATACATACTTTGATGACGCGGATTTTAAAGACAGTGACTATTTTAAAATGTATCCGACCGTTCATCATCTTATAAAAGAGCTTTCGGAAAGCAATAAGCAGCATGATGTAAGGCTTGTTTATCTTGCCTGTGCTTTTATAGTGGCACACAGAGGACATTTCCTTAACGGTGCTGACGAAAACAATGTACAGGCAGTTCTTGATTTTGATTCTTCTTATTGCGAATTTACGGATTGGTTTAAATCGAACGATATAGAGGATAATCCTTTTTCTGAAAGTGTAAAGAACGAGTTTTCTGTTATTCTCCGTAAGAAGATAGGAATAACGGCAAAGGAGAAGGAAATCAAGAATCTGCTGTTCGGAACTACAAAGACACCGGATTGCTATAAAGACGAAGAATATCCGATAGATATTGACGTTCTTATAAAGTTTATATCGGGAGGAAAAACAAATCTCGCCAAGCTGTTCAGAAATCCGTCTTATGATGAACTTGATATACAGACTGTAGAGGTCGGAAAATCGGATTTTGCAGACACTATTGATTTACTGGCTTCTTCTATGGAAGATACCGATGTTCCTCTGCTTTCTGCCGTAAAAGCAATGTATGACTGGTCGTTGCTTATTGATGTATTGAAAGGTCAAAAAACAATTTCCGATGCCAAGGTGTACGAATACGAACAGCATAAATCGGATCTTAAGGCACTTAAGTACATAGTCCGTAAATATCTCGACAGGGCTCAGTACGATGAAATATTCCGCACAGCCGGTGAAAAGCCGAACTATGTCAGCTACTCATATAATGTAACAGATGTCAAGTTAAAGCAGCTTCCGGATAAATTCAAGAAGACTAAATCAGAAGATTTTTGCAAATATATCAAAAGCAAGCTCGAAAAAATCAAACCCGAATCAGACGACGAGGCGATATATAATGAATTGATTGAAAAGTGCAACAGCAAAACACTTTGTCCAAAGCAGGTTACCGACGAAAACCGTGTTATTCCGTACCAGTTATATTATCATGAGCTGAGCATGATACTTGATAAAGCGTCGGCTTATCTTGATTTCCTCAACAAGACGGAGGATGGTATTTCTGTAAAGCAAAAGATTCTTACGCTTATGAAATTCAGAATACCTTATTTTGTGGGACCTTTGGTAAAAAGAAATGAAACCGACAATGTGTGGATAGTACGCAAGGCTGAAGGAAGAATATATCCGTGGAATTTTGAAAACATGGTTGATTTCGATAAATCCGAAGATGGATTTATCAGAAGAATGACCTGTAAATGCACATATCTTGCCGGTGAAGATGTTCTTCCTAAATACTCGTTGCTGTATAGCAAATATACTGTTTTGAATGAGATAAATAATATCAAAGTCAACGGTGAAAAGATTTCTCCGGAGTTGAAGCAGGATATATTCAATGAGCTGTTTATGAAAACGTCAAGAGTGACGGTCAAGAAAATCACGGAATTACTTAAGCGAAAAGGTGCATTCAGTGAAGAAAAAGGTGATTCGTTAAGCGGAGTTGATATTAACATAAAGTCTTCGCTTAAGTCATATCTTGATTTCAGAAGGCTGCTCGAGAACGGATCTCTTTCAGAAAACGATGTTGAGAGAATAATTGAGCGTATTACCGTTACTACAGATAAGCCGAGACTTGTTTCATGGCTAAAGGCTGAGTATTCCGATTTACCCGCAGAGAATATCAGATATATAAGTCGTCTTTCGTATAAGGACTACGGCAGATTATCAGCTAAACTGCTTACAGGCTGTTATGAGCTTGATACGAATACCGGTGAGATCGGTGGCAGAAGCATTATTGATTTTATGTGGGCTGAGAACATCAACCTAATGCAGATTCTGTCAGATTCATACGGCTACAAGAGCTTTATAGAAGAAGAAAACAAAAAGTACTATATGATCAATCCTACGGGCAGCATTGCACAGACTCTTCGTGAAATGTATGTATCTCCGTCGGTATCCAGAGCTATTATCAGAACAATGGAGATAGTTAAGGAGCTTCGCAAGATAACAAAGAAGGATCCGGATAAGATTTTCGTAGAGATGGTAAGAGGCGGCAAGCCAGAAGAAAAAGGAAAGCGTACTTCATCAAGAAGAGAACAGATAGAGAAGCTGTATGATTCTGCAAAAGCATTTGTCAGTGATGAAGATATATCGCATCTGAGATCGCAGCTTGGCAGCCTTTCCGATGAGCAGCTCAGAAGTGAGAAGTACTATCTTTATTTTATCCAGTTCGGAAAATGTATGTATTCCGGTGAGGCTATAGATTTCAGTCGTCTTGGCGATAATCATTGCTACGATATTGATCATATCTTTCCTCAGAGCAAAATAAATGATGATTCGCTTCATAACAAGGTACTTGTAAAATCACAGCTTAACGGTGAGAAGTCGGACGATTATCCGATAAAAGCTGAGATAAGAAATAAAATGCATCTGCTTTGGAAAAATCTGTTTTATCGTGATCCTAAAAATCCGACAGACAAGATAAAATATGAGAGATTGACACGTTCAACGCCGTTTACAGAAGATGAGCTTGCGGGATTTATAGAACGTCAGCTTGTTGAAACAAGACAGTCAACAAAGGCTGTTGCAACACTGCTTAAAGAAATGTTCCCGGACAGTAAGATCGTTTATGTAAAGGCAGGACAGGTTTCGGAGTTCAGACATGACTTTGATATGCTGAAATGCAGAGAGATAAACGACCTGCATCATGCCAAGGACGCTTATCTGAATATTGTTATCGGTAATGTCCATGATGTCAAGTTTACTTCCAACCCTATGAATTTTGTTAAAAATGCCGACAAGCATTATACAATCAAGGTCAAGGAAACGCTTAAGCATAAGGTTTCAAGAAACGGTGAAACGGCATGGAATCCTGAAACGGATTTTGATACGGTTAAGCGTATGATGAGCAAAAACAGTGTGAGATATGTACGTTATTGCTATAAGAGAAAGGGAGGGTTCTTTAATCAGAATCCCGACAGAGCCGGTAATCCGGATCTTGCAAGGTTAAAGAAAGATCTCGACCCGGTGAAATACGGAGGGTATAACAGCAAGAGTATTTCATGCTTTTCTTTAATCAAATGTACAGGAGTCGGAGCGGTTATCATTCCGGTAGAATTATTATGTGAAAAGCGTTATTTCTCTGATGATAATTTTGCAAGTGAATATGCCTATTCTGTACTTAAAAACGCATTGCCGGCTAAAAATATTGCAAAAATATCAATCGATGATATATCGTTTCCGCTGAAAAGAAGACCAATAAAAATTAACACGCTGTTTGAGTTTGACGGTTATCGAGTGAATATACGTTCAAAAGATAGTTACAGTGTTTTCAAAATATCTTCTGCGATGGCTGCAATATATTCCAAGGATACATCTGATTACATTAAAGCTGTATCATCGTATGTCGATAAAAGTGATAAAGGCAGTAAATTCAAGCCCGGAGAAGCTTTTGACGTTTTATCAAATCTTAAAGTGTACGATGAGATAGCTAAAAAGTGTATTTCTGAGCCTTTCTGCAAAATAAGCAAGCTTGCGGAAGCCGGAAAAAAGATGGAAGAAGGAAGAGATAAGTTTGCAGAGCTGTCTATTATAGAACAGATGAAAACTTTGCTGTTACTCGTGGATATTTTAAAAACGGGACGAATTAACACGTGTAATCTGAAATCGGTTGGTGGTGTAGAAAGCTATCACACCGAAAGAATGTCTGCTATATTAAAGAATACTAAATATAGTGACATCAGAATCATTGACCAGTCACCGACAGGCTTGTATGAAAAGAAGTCTGACAACTTACTTGAGCTATGAGCTGGAGGACTGTAATTGTGACCGGAAGAGCCAAGCTTGATAAGAAGCTTGGCTTCATGGTCGTGAGAAGTGAAGAAAATATCAAGCGTGTATTATTGGATGAAGTATCGGTGCTTATAATTGAGAATTGTGCGGTATCGATAACCGCAAGTCTTATCAACGAGCTTGCAAATCGCAAGGTGAAATTGATATTTTGTGACGAGAAGCATAATCCTTCGTGCGAAATGCTGCCTTTATACGGTTGCCATAACTGTACGGCAAGGGTGCGTGAACAGGTGAAGTGGGACGAAGATGTCAAAGCGTATATATGGACAAGCATAGTCAGCGAAAAAATACGCAATCAGGCTCGTGTTCTTCAGGAATTCGGTCATGAAAAAGAAGCAGGGATGCTTAAGGGATATATAGATGAGATTGAACTCGGTGATGAAACCAACAGGGAGGGTCATGCCGCAAAAGTATATTTCAATGCGCTTTTCGGAAAAGAGTTTTCAAGAAACGCTGATAATGTAATTAATTCCGCACTCAACTACGGATACAGCATAATACTTTCCGCATTCAATCGTGAGATTACATCTAACGGATATATTACACAGCTTGGATTGTTCCACGATAATATGTTCAATAATTTTAATCTTGCCTCTGATCTGATGGAGCCGTTCAGAACGCTGATAGATCGTTTTGTCAGAGAAAAGAACTATCGCATTTTTACCTCAGAGCAGAAACGTGAGATTATAGGAATATTGAATGAAAGCGTAATAATCAATAATACTGAGCAGTATATTACAAATGCCGTTAAAATTTATTGCAGAAGTGTATTTGACGCAATAGAGGAGAACGATGTTTCGCTGATAAGATTCTATCGTGTTCGGGATATAAAAACGGAGATAAAATGAGTTACAGATATATGAGATTACTTGTACTTTTTGATTTGCCGGTTACGACCACAGAGGAACGCCGGGAATACACAAAATTCAGAAAATATCTGATCAAAAGCGGTTTTATGATGTTTCAGGAATCGGTTTACTGCCGTATGGCATTGAATCGCACAGCGGCAAGACTGATATCCGACGGAATCAAACGTAACAGTCCTCCGGCAGGTATTGTGTCTTTGCTGTGTATAACGGAAAAACAATTTGCGGATATGGAATATATTACAGGCGAATTTGTATCAGATGTTATAGACAGCGATGAAAGGCTGGTGATTTTATGACGTTTGCCTATTCGCAAATTGAATTATATGTTGACTCGGAGGATAAAGTCCTGACGTTGATAATTGAACATCCGGATTTCTTTTACACGGTGCTGAATGATATAAACGATCAGATAGAAGGAGGAACAGGATTTTCTGTTATATCGTGCAACGCAAAACTAATATCATTTGCTAAACAAGCAACGATGATAACTGAATTTGTGCCGTTTGAAATGAACCGTAAGGAGCTCATTTCCAAATTGTATGCGTATTTGAAAAAATGCTCTGTTAATGAAGACATGTTTATCAGAACAAACGAAATGCTGTCTGCGACAGAGAGGTACATTTCCGAACTGGCACAGTATGCAGAAGGTGAATTTGTTACGGATGAGATATGCGATGTTACGCCTTTGTTAAAAATGTTCGGACTTAAATTTGCGGACAGCTATGATACTTTGGAGGAAAAGCTTTTGGAGTTTTTCCTTGCAATGACCGAGTATGCCGGTAAAACGGTGTTTATATGCGTGAATCTTCGCAGCTGTCTTTCTTTGCAAAAAGCAGAAAAGCTGTTTGAATCTGTTATTGAGCACGGAATACCACTCTTGTGTATCGAATCGTCCGACAAGGGAAAAACGAGATTCGAAAAAAGAGTAGTTATTGATGATGATTTGTGCGTTATATAATTGACTCATAATAGAAAATGTGATATTATAATGATAGTTTCTACCCTGTAGATACACGGCGAGTAGTGTCGCTTTTCCAAATTTGAGGTTTGAGAGTAGTGTAAATTTATAGGGTAGTAAAACGAGCGTAAAAAGGCGACACGATAGTATAAGGTTTGAGAGTAGTGTAAATTTATAGGGTAGTAAAACTAGGCACAACATTGCACACATTATACTCACGTTTGAGAGTAGTGTAAATTTATAGGGTAGTAAAACCGTTGTTGGCAAAAGGCGAGATGGCGTAGATGTTTGAGAGTAGTGTAAATTTATAGGGTAGTAAAACGTAGCTCAGTGGGAGGCTGATACTTACGGTGTTTGAGAGTAGTGTAAATTTATAGGGTAGTAAAACAAAATATCAACTTCCTGTGCGTCTGTTAAAGTTTGAGAGTAGTGTAAATTTATAGGGTAGTAAAACCAATATATTCGTCAAAGAGATAGTCAACTTGTTTGAGAGTAGTGTAAATTTATAGGGTAGTAAAACCAGCATGGACGGAGGGCGAACAGGTCAGTGGTTTGAGAGTAGTGTAAATTTATAGGGTAGTAAAACTTGGTGGCAAGTCCGCAATGATGTTTTTATGTTTGAGAGTAGTGTAAATTTATAGGGTAGTAAAACGAAGTATTACAAGCAGACTGTACAGCCGTAGTTTGAGAGTAGTGTAAATTTATAGGGTAGTAAAACTCAAACTTTTTGTCAAGCCCAGCCGTGTATGTTTGAGAGTAGTGTAAATTTATAGGGTAGTAAAACTACACCTACGTTATTCATTGTAATGACTTTGTTTGAGAGTAGTGTAAATTTATAGGGTAGTAAAACCGACACCAAAAGCTCACCCGTAAGCGGTACGTTTGAGAGTAGTGTAAATTTATAGGGTAGTAAAACTCCGTTTATGTCATGTGTCGCAGTAGATCAGTTTGAGAGTAGTGTAAATTTATAGGGTAGTAAAACCGTAAACGCCCTCAGTCGTAAAGAGGTAGGGTTTGAGAGTAGTGTAAATTTATAGGGTAGTAAAACTAACGAGCTGAACCTTAGAAGCATTCTCGGGTTTGAGAGTAGTGTAAATTTATAGGGTAGTAAAACAGAAAATGCTGCTCCGAATGCTTGGCGACCGTTTGAGAGTAGTGTAAATTTATAGGGTAGTAAAACGATGAAAGGGGAAAGATGAAAAGTAGATATGTTTGAGAGTAGTGTAAATTTATAGGGTAGTAAAACAATAGCCAAGGTTTGCGCTACCTTTTTTGTGTTTGAGAGTAGTGTAAATTTATAGGGTAGTAAAACCAGGCATGTCAGACCATACACCTCTCGACAGTTTGAGAGTAGTGTAAATTTATAGGGTAGTAAAACAATGCCGAGCTCAACAGTGCCGTAAACATTGTTTGAGAGTAGTGTAAATTTATAGGGTAGTAAAACAAATGGATAATTTCGATTTTTGTGGATGGGGTTTGAGAGTAGTGTAAATTTATAGGGTAGTAAAACAAGGGTTTGTGGCAAATGAAGCAGTACCCGGTTTGAGAGTAGTGTAAATTTATAGGGTAGTAAAACACGCTCTTTACGCTGTACGGCTCGGAATACGTTTGAGAGTAGTGTAAATTTATAGGGTAGTAAAACTGATGGCAACGGACGTGCCGATAATCATATGTTTGAGAGTAGTGTAAATTTATAGGGTAGTAAAACTGAAAGGAAAATAGAATGAAAGAAAAAACTGTTTGAGAGTAGTGTAAATTTATAGGGTAGTAAAACTGGTAATACATCATTTGTTACGTGTGATGGGTTTGAGAGTAGTGTAAATTTATAGGGTAGTAAAACTTTGTGTCGGCAAAAATACCGAGCATTGCCGTTTGAGAGTAGTGTAAATTTATAGGGTAGTAAAACCATTATATCATAATGGATAGGGATTGTCAAGTTTGAGAGTAGTGTAAATTTATAGGGTAGTAAAACTGGTACACGCGGCTAAGGCTCTGCGGCTTGTTTGAGAGTAGTGTAAATTTATAGGGTAGTAAAACGCTGCCTGCGCAGCTGCGGCGCGATCTGCTGTTTGAGAGTAGTGTAAATTTATAGGGTAGTAAAACATTTCTTTGCAAGTACGCCTATAGCTGTAGGTTTGAGAGTAGTGTAAATTTATAGGGTAGTAAAACATAGTTACAAGCAGATACATTGCTCCATCTGTTTGAGAGTAGTGTAAATTTATAGGGTAGTAAAACGGAACTGCCATCTTTGCACAGTACCGAATAGTTTGAGAGTAGTGTAAATTTATAGGGTAGTAAAACTAACGGTGTAACCGGTAGCAGCACGGATCAGTTTGAGAGTAGTGTAAATTTATAGGGTAGTAAAACTGATAGCAGCTGCCAGAAGTTTACGCTCTTGTTTGAGAGTAGTGTAAATTTATAGGGTAGTAAAACGCGCATTTTGTCATAAATGCGCAACATAGAGTTTGAGAGTAGTGTAAATTTATAGGGTAGTAAAACTACATGGCTAGCGACAAATGTAAGTGTACAAGTTTGAGAGTAGTGTAAATTTATAGGGTAGTAAAACTTTTTGCTTTTAAGTCATATATCTTATCCGGTTTGAGAGTAGTGTAAATTTATAGGGTAGTAAAACTGTTTGCAATGACACCATACAAACTTGCTTGTTTGAGAGTAGTGTAAATTTATAGGGTAGTAAAACACATTACTATCGGTGACAAGGAATACATAAGTTTGAGAGTAGTGTAAATTTATAGGGTAGTAAAACTCATTCCAGATTATAACAGTACCCCACTGCGTTTGAGAGTAGTGTAAATTTATAGGGTAGTAAAACTTTCCTTTTGCTGCAACAATAGTAGGAATTGTTTGAGAGTAGTGTAAATTTATAGGGTAGTAAAACCACCAAAATTTTCTTTTGTCGTTTGTTAGTGTTTGAGAGTAGTGTAAATTTATAGGGTAGTAAAACATTAGCTGTGTAATAATGCCGTCCTCCGTTGTTTGAGAGTAGTGTAAATTTATAGGGTAGTAAAACTTTACAAGATTACGAGAACTCCAATAGTACGTTTGAGAGTAGTGTAAATTTATAGGGTAGTAAAACTTGTATCTTCGTGCAGATACTCGCCGGCTCGTTTGAGAGTAGTGTAAATTTATAGGGTAGTAAAACCAAAGGATAGATTACCCTATGAAAGCATTAGTTTGAGAGTAGTGTAAATTTATAGGGTAGTAAAACGCATTTTTTCAAGCGTGTTTTAGTATAGTTGTTTGAGAGTAGTGTAAATTTATAGGGTAGTAAAACTTGTTGCTTGCGGTAAAGTCCTCGATGGGTGTTTGAGAGTAGTGTAAATTTATAGGGTAGTAAAACTCGCCCGTGGAACCGATTCTGTGGTGCATTTGTTTGAGAGTAGTGTAAATTTATAGGGTAGTAAAACTACAGGTATTCGCCGTAATCGACGAGCTCATGTTTGAGAGTAGTGTAAATTTATAGGGTAGTAAAACTTTCGTGCATTTCGGGCTGACACAGGTAGAGTTTGAGAGTAGTGTAAATTTATAGGGTAGTAAAACTTACGGAACCGCTTGTAGAGTAGGTATACGTTTGAGAGTAGTGTAAATTTATAGGGTAGTAAAACTTGAAAATGGCGATGTAGGCAACAATGCTAGTTTGAGAGTAGTGTAAATTTATAGGGTAGTAAAACCCATAGAAACGGTCTTGCACTCGTTACGAGTTTGAGAGTAGTGTAAATTTATAGGGTAGTAAAACTAGTTTCAACACTAAACACACGCTGGACAGTTTGAGAGTAGTGTAAATTTATAGGGTAGTAAAACCTGTATGTGGGCGTGCAGGCTGCGTTGATGGTTTGAGAGTAGTGTAAATTTATAGGGTAGTAAAACAGTAATCAAGAATAGGCTGAGGGAATATCGGTTTGAGAGTAGTGTAAATTTATAGGGTAGTAAAACTCTTTCTGCGCCACGCCCCATATTCCCATGGTTTGAGAGTAGTGTAAATTTATAGGGTAGTAAAACAACGGCAAAACTTTTGTTACAGTGACATCAGTTTGAGAGTAGTGTAAATTTATAGGGTAGTAAAACATTACACTGCCGGACAATAACAAGAGCAATGTTTGAGAGTAGTGTAAATTTATAGGGTAGTAAAATGTGATGTGCTAAAGGTGTTACTAAGTGGGTTTTATGGAGCGGTTTATGAAACGATATATTCAAGAGTCGGTGTGTGTCAACGGCGTTTCTGAGGAATCTTCCACAGGAGTTTTCTGGGTGATAGAGGATGAGCTGTTTGCTTATCCGTTTGGAACTGTAGATACATATAACGGGCTGGCTAAATCGGGAGCGACTTATAATCATAAAAGACTATGGGCGGATGTCAAGCCGAAAGGCTGCAACAAACCATATAATTATTATCCAAGAGGCAGAGTTGAGCTTTCTAACAAAGGGAAACCTATAATATATATGAATCCTAACATAGATGCCTCGTTGATTGACGATATAAAGGCTAAGTTCGGCTTGAGGAAAAATCCGGTAATCAGATATGATTATAGTGTTCATTACAGGTGCTATCTTGATGAGGGGTTTGAGCCTGAAAAATAGTATAAGAGAGTTTTGCGCTTAATGATAGCGTAAATTTGAAGGGCGGTAAAACGGTGGGGAACGATACGTTATTCAAAAAACGGAACGCATCTCTTGTGCCTGCGGCACCGTTGAAAAGGAGATGAGAAATAATGGTTGATTCATTAACGCTATACAATGCTCAGTTTCACAAAGTCAAGCTGACGGAAACAAACGGCGCAGTTCATATCGAAACTGCTGATTTGTACGAAAGCGAATACGACAGCGGATATGATGAGGCAATAATAGGACTTACTAACGGTTATTATTACAAAGAGCATGAGATAAGTTCTATTGAGATACTTGATTGAGTTTAAATGCGGTGCAAAGAATCCGGATAGTCAAATCCGTATAGTCGGAATTGATTGCAGAAACCGATTATGTGCTTCGCACTTACAAATAATTTGCTGCACCACAGCAAAGGAGGCGAATTAAATGGAATTGTTGAAAAAATGCAATTTTGTATTATTAGCTCTTTTTATATGGGGTTTGACAGTTTTATACAACGGCGTAATCGTGAATTATCTGGCGAATCTGTTTCTTTCTTTTTCCAATCCTTCTTGGCTTGGATTTATAGTTAATATATTGATACAATTATTGATTATATGCATACCGACAATAATTGTGATAAAGTACCTTGATTTAAATGTAAAACAGTTGTTGTTTTCAATTCCGGTTATGTATCTGTTGTTTGCGGTTTATTCTCCGCCTGCCTTATATATGTTTGTATTTACGGGTGAATGGAATGGCTTCTGGCAACAATCTCATCCTGCTATGTCTGCGTGGATGGCTTCGTTGCTGATTACTTTACAATACGGCATTGTGATTTCAATTACAAAATTAATTGTTTATTTAAAAGCGACATCAGAATGAATAGGCAAAACGGGAATTGTTGGATTTATAACGAGCGGAGATGCATCTTCATGATGTGGGCGATTGCTGTAAGGAGGGATTACGAATGACAGCACAAATTGGTGATATATATAAATATCAAAAGAAAGAGTTCACCGTCGTGGCTCTATCTTCTGTGATGCTGTTTGACCCAAAGAATTACGGAATGGAGCCACATGCCAGTTCGACTGCTTGTTGGCGGGGATATTGGTGTGAATATGCGATTGAAGATGATGAATTGTTGCTGAATGATTTGTACCTTTACAATTCAGATGATAAGTATCCGCCGTTAAACGGCGTAGAGGTATCACTGCCGGAGTTTAAGGAATACAAGATAGTTGATTGGGTTCAATTGTTTATACAGACTGAAAATCACAACTAGTAGAATGGACATATATTATGGACTTAATGTAGGTTTGTTAAGTAATTCCGTTTAAAAGTCAAAACAAACGAAAGGGTGAGTATTATGTTTAGCAAAACCAAGCATGGGTTTGACAGGAAAGGCAAAAGGGTGGTTGCGCTGTTGGCAACGGTTACACTGCTTTGTGGTTTCACTGGATGCAATAAAAACGAAACGGATAACTCCGTTCCCTTAAGTTATTTAAGCATTCCACAAAGTGTTTCCACTGATAAATCGGAAGTTTCGCAAAGCTCAGAATTCAATTCCGATGTTTCAAGCGAAGAAAACACAAGTCTAATTAAACCCGAAATTGTAATGGATGGAAATCTTATTACATTGCCATGCAAGGTTGAAGAAATTGATGGCATTACAATTGACATGGAATATTCCTTTGCGGTAGTGTCTTCAACGGAAAATGTTGATGAATACAGTACGGCATACTTTTACTATAACGGGAAGCGCGGCGGATTGATCAGACTAGACGGTGACTGTTCAGAAAAAGCTGATTTAGGCAAAGAAACTGTGGTGGGAATAGATTTATATGATAACATCCCTGTCTATTGCTTTGGTTTAACTTTTCAATCAAAACGTGAGGACATTATTGATATGCTAGGAAATCCAGATAATGCCGGTGACACATTATTGGGATACTACATAGATGGAAACCCGGCAGATCACATTGATTTTGACCTAGATTCAAACGGTAAAATGATTGCTGTGAGAATTTATTTGGGATTGACTTGATTTTTAGGAGGTAATTTTTATGGGACAAAAAGAAGAAAAATACATCAATGACTTGTTGAATGGACTTTATGGCGTAGAGGGTTCATATCAATGGGAACAGTTAAGATAATTCTCTCTCCATATATCCACAGGTAAAAGGAAAAAAATCAAATTTTCTGGTTCCAGTATGTATGAACCCAAATATCTCATACCATACCAATTTTTCTATGTCTATATGCCGGAAGTACACACAAATTGCTTAACTCACACTCATTATTACTCTGCAATAGCAATGAATAGTAGCCAACAATAACGTGAAGCGGATATTGATGAGGTTGTGCCGATGGGAATTTGAGTGGAAACGTGGTTGAAAAAAGTGGGAATGTATGGTATAATGGATTTATATGGGTGATTAATCTGCCGTATAAATTCGGAATTTGTATAGTGGAACGGAAAGTGAGTAAAATATGACCGGAAAATTTAACAACAGTTCAAACATAGTTTTTAACTCATATTGTTTTATTATATTCCCTTTGATATTAATTGGCGGAGCAATAATCTCTGCGAAAAACGGACTAAATATAGCCATAGGAGTATTTCTGGTGGTGATTTTGGTACTCGTATCAATTTTGCTGTTATCTCTGCTTAAAAAATGTGAATTTTCAGCCGACGATGAAAAGATCGTTTTTCGTGTGGTGTTTCCGTTCCTTAAGTATACATATTACTTTTCGGAAATCAAATCGGCTTCGACACAGGTAGGTTTCTCTCACGGTCGATACGGTGCCTCCGCCCGTGTGGAACTTGTTATTACACTATCTGATGGGGAGTGTATTACATTCTATGATGAAGATGTTCCCGATGAAGCGTTAAGTAACCCTGAAAATCACAAGATGTTTCAAGACACTCATCAGTTTACGGCATTATGTCGATACATAAATGAAAGAGCAGGCGAATAATTTTCCGTTTATCGGGCAGTTAATTAATCGAAAGGGTGAGTATTATGTTTAGCAAAACCAAGCATGGGTTTGACAGGAAAGGCAAAAGGGTGGTTGCGCTGTTGGCAACGATAACTTTGCTATGTAGTTTCACGGGATGTGCTGGTAGTGAAGCGAGTAATGCTGTTCCCGATAGTGTTACAAGCGTATTGCAAAGCACACATGTTTCAGAATCGAAAGACTCACAGGATTCAGAAACCAACTCGGATAACACTAGTTCGCCCGACTCTCAAAACGAGCCAGGCAGCAGTCAATCGGATTTTGATTTTGATGAGGCTGTGAAAAACATTACGTTGTTTGGGAGTAAAATATCTTTACCGTGCACGATAGAGGATTTCGGGGAGGATTATTCATTACTTGAAACAAATTTAACAACGTTCGGCGATATCTCATCATGTAGTATTTTATATCAGGGAAAAAGCATCGGAACGGTTTCTCTGATTGGGTACAAAAATGATGGCAATCTTAACGATAAGAAAATCGTTTCTTTGTCATTAGGATTTATTGCAAAAGATGTAGGTGCGAGCGATTCGCTTAAAAATTCATTGTATGAGAGCCGCGGTTGGTACAATGGTTTGATTGAAGTTGATTTTGCCGGATTGTCATTTGAATCAACGAAAGTTGAAGTGGAAAGTTTATTTGGTAAACCAGATAATAGTGATGATGATTCTGTGGATTATAAGTTTTATTCCAATGACCAAAGCAACAGTGTCGAAGTAAGGTTTTATCAAGATAAGGTAAAACAAATCATCGTATATATGAATGGAGAAAATAATTACGAGCAACAACAGTGATGCTTTAAATTTCTTCAAAACAACTGAAAGGGTATTTATTATGTTTAGCAAAATCAAGCAAGGGTTTGACAGGAAAAGCAAAAGGGTGGTTGCGCTTATGCTTGCAGCATCAATGCTTTGTGGAATAGCGGGCTGTTCCAAAGAAACAAACGGATCTCCCACGGAAAGCAATGATACTTCGGCTGTTCTATCCAACAACAATGATGAAACCGGATTTGACATTGAAAGAATACGCAAAACCGTTGTTGTTGATGGGCAAGCTCTTGAAATCCCGATTAAATTGAAAGATTTGCCAAATGATTGGTCGTGGGAGACTTCTACTCGTCTTTGTCCGGAGGGCATATGTTATGTAGAGGTCAAGGATAAAAACGGTGATTTTCTTTTTAGTTGCGGAGCGGAAAACTACAAAGAGTCAAACAAAGGGGACAGTAAAATATATGACGCTCCCTTTGAGAATGAAAAGTGCTCGGTTGACGGCATAACTCCATTTAAATCAACCAGAGAAGAAATCGTCGAAAGGTATGGTGAACCAACAAATATAAGAAAATTAAGCGGCAGTAGATACGAGGGTTGGGAGGAATATCGGTATGGCCCTCTCGAGGGAAAAACCTCGAATGATTGGCGCGGTAAATGTCTTTTGGTAACGTTTAACGAAAAAGGCATTGTTGATTGGGTTACCATTGTTTATACAGACTGATAATCACACCTAGTAGAAATGACATATATTATGGATCGGATGTAGGCTTATTAAGTTGTTCAGCTTAAAAATCAAAACAAATGAAAGGGTGTACACTTATGTTTAATAATATTAAATACCGATTTAGTAAGAAAGGCGAAAGCATGGTCGCACTGTTGGTAGTGGCGACTATGCTCTGTAACTTCACGGGGTGTTCTAACGGTGAAACACCATCTCCAACGGACCGCAATATAACTTCGGTTGGTGTGTCGAATAGCGTAAATGAAACCGGATTTGACATTGATAGAGTTAGAAAAAGTATTATCATTAAAGGACAAACGATTGAAATTCCAATGAAATTGAATAATTTGCCAAATGGGTGGACTTATAAACTTTATGACGAAAAAGATGTTTATCTAAAGGACAATCAATTCTTGGCAACAATGTATTACAACGGAAATGAAATGTATATAGCCGCTTTGGAAAACTTTTTTCCCGATAAGCCGAAAGAAAGTATTATCTATAATTTAACCATAGAAACAGATGATTGCTCAATAGATGGATTAGTTCCGTTAAAAAGTACAAAGCAAGAAGTGGTTAAAAGATATGGCGAACCCGTTCCAAAGGTTAGTGATGATGATTACTATTTTTACGGAATAGTGAACGGAGAAAGTAAGGTTGGCGGTAGGCTGAACGACCATAGTTTAGGTATTCGTTTTGACGAGAGTGATACCATTACTGAAATCAGCATAACTTATGCCGATTTGAGTGTTAATTATTGATGAGAGAAAAATAATACAGCAAAAGAATTTTAGTGTGGACTTAGAAAAGGAACTTACGGATACATCTTTATGATGTGGTCGATTGCTGTAAGGGACACATTGGACACTTTAAAGATAAAACGGTTTGCAGATGGTTGATTTGATTCAGCCGCCTGCAAACCGTTGTTTTTTATAGGCAATACCGCACAATTAACGGCTATCCCTTTGTCGCACGCTTGTTTGCATATTTCCCGTCATCTTGCACAAATTTCGCTTGACAGGCGCAAGCCTGTCTGCACTCAATTTATACAATCTGACGAAAAATCTGACTGTTCAATCGCACGACAATAATTATGTGGTATTGCCTATATTTTAACCGTGAACATAAGCATATTGGTGTTTTGTTTATCTGTGGTGTCGGTGCGGGATTCTGTAGCGGAGGCAGATACATTTTCAGCGGTTATCGAGCCTTTGTGGAGTTCGGCTATTGCCTGAGCTACCGATAAGCCTATGCCGTAGCCGCCGTTTTTCTGCGTTCTTGCGCTGTCGCCCCGGTAAAAGCGGTCGAACAGCTTTTCGGGGTGGTCTATAGGCTCGCAGGTGTTGGCGATGCTGAGTGTTATGTTCTTTTCGTTGCCGTAAAGCTCAGCCCTTATGACACCTCCGCTTTCGGTATATTTGACCGCATTGTCAAGCAGTACCGTCATAAGCTGTACTATACTGTCACGGTTGCCGCTGAGCCTGATGCCTTTTTTTATGTTCTGTTCAATCATTATGCCTTTGAGGGCGGCAGGCTCTATAAATGCGCCGACGGTATCTTCTGCCGCAGTGCTTATATCGAATTCGCACATCGGGAGCTTTGTTGAGCTTTCATCCATTTTGGCAAGCATCAGCAGATTCTGCATAAGTCCGCTGAGCCTGAGCGTCTGCGCACGGATATTTTTGCTCCACTTGTTTTCGCCGTTGTGAAGCTCCATTGCATCTGTATTGGCAAGGATAATAGCAAGCGGCGTCTTTATTTCGTGACCTGCGTTTGTGACAAACTGCTTTTGCTTTTCAATGCTTCGTGCAACAGGGGCGATAGTTTTGCGGGAAAGAAGAATTACGAGCAGGAGCATCATAAGCCAGCCGAATATTCCTGCACCGACCGATATAAACAGTACGGTAAAGAAGGAGCTTATCTGCATACCGTTGTCAAGCAGGATGATAACCTTTCCTTCTGCACGCTTAGTTGCGCTTATCCTGTACTGAAAGCCGCTGTATGTGCCTGTTCCCGCAGCGGTATTTTTAAGTGCTTCGGTAATAGCGGTCGCTTCTTCCTCGGTAAGCGAGGATATATGAGTTACATCCGTCCTTATGATATTGCCGTTTTTGTCAATCGCAACGGCGGCATAGCGTGCAGAATCCACTGCGTTTTTATCGTGTCTGCCAAAGCCGTTGTTTTTTTTATCGTCGGGCGGTTTAGTTCCATTGTCTTGCGGCGGAAAATCGGGATTATTCTGACTGCCGGATATGTCGGCGGTTGTATTTTGCTGAGTGCCGTTTATGCTCTGCGGGGGCTGAGTATTGTCGGTTGTATCTGCGCTCCACTTTGTTGAGGTTTCAAAGCTGTAGCAGAGCATTTCCATAAGCCTGTCGTTATCGCCACTGGTGGTGAGATAATTGAAAACGTTTATTCCGCCGATAAGCACGACAAGCAGAATTGTTACCGCCAGCATAGCGGATATGATAAACTTTTTTTGCAGCTGTTTTACCATCAGTCAGCATCCCCGATCTTTGCAAGAGTATAGCCAACACTGCGCTTGGCTCGGATTTCAATATCCGCACCGATAGCGGCAAGACGTTTTCTTACATAGGATATATATACCCATACTGCGCCGCTCTCTGCATCGCTCTCATAGCCCCAGACCTTTACGAGAATATCCTCAGTGGAAAGATAGATGCCCTTGTTGAGCATAAGAAGCTCCATCAGCTTGTATTCTATCTTGGGCAGGACAATAGACTGCAACGGTCCTTTAAGCTCGCAGCTGCTGAGATTGAGCGACACATTGCCGAATGTCATTATATCTGGCGTGAACCTGTCTTTTCTGCGGAGCATTGCTCTGACACGGGAAAGAAGCTCGCCCATTACAAACGGCTTCGGCAGGTAATCGTCTGCACCCATATCAAGCCCCGCTATCCTGTCCTCGACCTCAGCCTTTGCGGTAAGCAGGAGAATGGGAGTGGTGTTTCCCTCGCTTCTTAGTGTTTTAAGTACCTCTAAGCCGCTCTTTTTCGGCATCATTATATCAAGAATTATCCCGTCATACTGTTCGGCTCTTGCGTAATCAAGAGCGTCGGCACCGTCATAAACCGTGTCTACCGTATAATTATGATAGGTCAGAATGTCGGTTACAGCCTCAGCCATACTGACCTCATCTTCTGCAAACAGGAGCTTCATAATATCACCGTCCTTTATGATATTGATATTATAGTGCGGTTAGCTTAGAACAGCCTTAGAGCGTATAAGATTTTGTGTGAAATCTGATGTCGGATGATTTGCAAAAGGTTGTTCCGTTCTTTATAAGCTGACATATTCTTTACAACTGTATTGTTCGTTTGTAATATTGAATGATTCGATGTATGGGATACTGCCATCGTATATCCATCGTTCAATAAATAACGGCTTTACAGCAAACAGTCGTTCATTTTCCAATGAAGAATAAGCGTCAAATGAACCCTTGAAGCATTTTTGAAATATGTCGGAGAAAAAATCGTTGTCCAACGGGCGACCTATTTCTTCACATATCCCTTCAATTTGAATATTATCAATACATAAAGCGACATTTTTATTAAATTTAAGTTGATGATATTTTTTCATAGTAACATCTGTCTGAAAATAGAATTTACCATTAACCTGAATAACGCTCATCATCCTTGATGATACTTTATTATTTTCAGAGGTCGAAAGAACCATTTTTCTCCCTTGTCCGAATTCTGCAAGAAAAGCATTGTATTTATCATTGAAAAGACTCATATTATCACTCCGAATTCCGATTTGTCTGTAAGTTGCTTTTAATAATCATTGATTATATTGTATCATAACAGGGTGTTTTTTTCAACAGCTCAGCATTTACTTATATCCGGCGAACGTTGCCGGAACAATCAGGTATATACAAAAAAAGCTGCCGCATTGCGACAGCTTTTAAAAGCATTAATTATTCTGCAGATGTTTCTGTGCTTGTTTCAGATGAGGATTCAGCTACTGAGGAATCAGCAGAAGAAGCATCTGAAGATGTTACAGAAGAATCTGTCGATGAAGCATCGGAAGATGCTGATGAAGTTGAGGAATCGTCACTTGTAACGGAAGATGTTACAGATGATGTTGCGGAGCTTGTTGTCGAAGAATTATCCGACTTGCTGAAGTTACCGCTGTACATAACGACGAAGTTAACAACGAGAGCCACAACAAAGAAAATCACTGCGGCAATCTTTGTAAGTCTGTTCAGCTTAGCCTCGTTTGAACGGCCTGAATTTCTCTGATAATAGTTGTCTGCACTACCGCCTGTAATCGTCTGCGACATACCCTGCTTTGTATCCTGCATAAGTACCACGAGTACGATGAAAACACAGGCAACAATCAGAACAATAGCACTGATTATTTCTAATATTCCCATTTATATGTCCTCCTTATAGGAATACGGGTAAGTCCGAGATCTGTTTATCGTACAAACCCAAAATTATTCTAACACGCAAATGCTATTATAACATAAAAGGAAATGAAATGCAAGTGTTTTCGGGAATTATTTTAAAGCGGAAAGAGCTTTTTTTCCTATATCATGGCGGTAATGTGCCTTTTCAAAGCTGATCGTATCCACTGCCTTATAAGCTGTGTCGAGAGCCTCCTGTAATGTATCGCCGTAAGCGGTAATACCGAGAACACGTCCTCCTGCCGTAAGGAACTTTCCGTCCTCCAGTTTTGTGCCTGCGTGGTAAACGAATGCACCCTCGCACTGACCGTTTTCGTCAAGTCCGCTTATCACCTTGCCTGTTTCGTACTTTTCGGGGTAGCCGCCGCTTGCCATTACAACGCAGGCGCACGATTTATCGCTCCACTTGATGTCAAGCGTATCGAGTTTTTCTTCCCAGACAGCTTCGATTATATCCATAATATCCGTTTCAAGCAAGGGGAGAACCACCTGTGTTTCGGGATCACCGAAGCGGCAGTTGTATTCAATCACCTTTGCACCGTTCGGGGTCAGCATAAGGCCGAAGTAAAGGCAACCCTTGAACGGTCTGCCCTCAGCCGCCATAGCCTTTATAGTAGGCAGGAATATCTTTTCCATACATTCCTGCTGTTTGTCGGGGGTGTAGAGGGGGTTGGGCGCTATCGTACCCATTCCGCCCGTGTTAAGACCCTCATCGTTGTCATAAGCACGCTTGTGATCCATAGAACTTATCATAGGCTTTACTGTCTTGCCGTCTGTGAACGCAAGAACGGTTACTTCGGGGCCTGTCATAAATTCTTCGACAACTATTTCACTGCCGGATTTGCCGAATTTACCGTCAAGGAGCATTGAACGTACTGCGTTTTCTGCCTCCTGCTCGTCCTTGGCGATTATAACGCCCTTACCGAGTGCAAGACCGTCACACTTGATAACGGCAGGGAAGCTGTTCTGCTTTTTGATATATGCTATAGCCTCGTCTGCGTCCGTGAAGGTTTCGTAAGCCGCAGTGGGAATGTTGTACTTCTTCATCAGAGCCTTCGAGAAAACCTTACTGCCCTCAAGAATAGCGGCATTTGCTCTCGGTCCGAAGGTCTTGAAGCCCTCTGCGTTTAGCTTGTCCACCATACCCATAACCAGCGGATCGTCGGGGGCTACGAATACATAGTCGGGTCTGAGCTTCTTTGCAAGCTCAACACAGCCGTCAATATCGGTTGCCTTTACATTAAAGCACTCGGCATATTTAGAAATACCGCCGTTGCCGGGTGCGGCATACAGCTTGTCTACCTTCTTAGATTTTGCAAGGGCTGTTATTATGGCGTGTTCTCTGCCGCCTCCGCCTATTACAAGTACGTTCATGTTAAAAATACCTTTCTTTCTTTTGATTTATTCATTATTCGATGATAAGGCCAAGCAGCTTTGCGAACATTGCCGCCTGCCACACATCGACCTTTGCGCCTTTTAGCTCCGCTCCCGTATCGGAAACGGTAAGACCTTCGATATTACAGGAGGTGAAGTCAAGCCCTGCAAGCTTCGTGCCGAAAAACACAGACCTTGCCAGCGTAACGTTTTTAAGCTCCGTTTGTTTTATCTCACACGAAGAAAACAGAGCGGAGGAGAAGTCGGTATCCGTCACAGCTACCGTTTGCAGCTTTGAACGCTGAAAATCCGACAACTCAAAGCTGCCGCCGTCAAAGCTGACGTTTTTATAAAACGAGTATTTGAAAGCTGTCCCGACAGCCTTACAGGAGATGAACGAGCAGGCTTTGAAATAGCTTTCGGAAAAATCGCTGTTTGAAATATCGCAGCCCTTGAAAACGCAATCTATAAAAGTGCATCCGGTAAAATCGCAGGCTGTAAAGCGGCATCCGTGAAACAGGCAGTTTCTGAAACAGATAGCCGAAAAATCGGTTTCGGCACATATCAGCCTCGAAAAATCCGCCGCAATAAAATCCGATTCGTCATCACGCACTTTTGAAAGCTCGGCATCAATATCTGTTACCGTAAAAAGATTATCGGGCAGCTTCGGAGCGGGCAATGACGCAGATAATGACTTTAATTCTGCTGTCATGTGTTTACCGAATTGTCAAACGACATTGACCCGAGCGTGTATTCAAGTGCTTTTGTGACCGCTTCTTCGTTATTGTCAAGGTGCAGAGCAATCAATGTGTACACTTTATTGCCGTGACGGGCAAAATATATGTGCTGTGTTGCGGCAACGGAATTATCTCCGTCAGAAGATTTTACAGTTCCGTAAAATACGTCGGTGTTGCCGATTTTAACCATGCTCTTGGTCGATGAATCGACATTATCACCGACGACATAATAACTCATGAATTCCTCGCCAATCTCGGCTACCGTTCTGCCATTTGTATCTTCGTCCTCATCGCTGCACATAGCAACGATATTAGATGTGACCTCGCCGTCATCGGAATAATGTACAAGATAAAGCTCGTTTTTATCTTCTTCATATTCGCTGATGCCGGTATTGAAGTATACTCCGTCATCGTACATCAGAGAAAATTTGTTTATTTTATACTTGGTCGGACTTCCTACGGGGGTATACTGCGCAGGGGCAGAGGACGGTTTTTTTGTTTCGGACTTGTCGGTAATTGACGTGTTCGAGGTTTCGGGCTTTGCGGTCGTTGTTTCCGCTTTGGTTGTTTGCGTTGATGTTGCCGCAGTAGTTACTGCGGTAGTCTGAGGTGTCACTGTCTGGGGAACGGGGGTTGTTGATGATGTGGTCCGGCTATTAGGATTTATGCCAAGCGGGTTTTCAATCGTTTTGGAGCAACCGCACATTCCTGCGAGAATTGATGCGGTACAAATCAATAATAGGGCTTTTTTCATCGGTCTTTCCTTTCTTCCGCTTTTATCGGCGGATGTTGAAGAATATAGAACGGTGTGGACTCTATGGTGAAAAATTCGGCATTTGACGGCATGATATAGCGAAAAATTACCTCGTTGTTTTTCGTGGTTATCTTTACAGTAAAGCCTTTTTGTTTTGTAAACAGTTTCATTGGCTTGTAGGTTACGCTCTCAACGTCCGTGTATTTGAAAATATAGGTATGACGTTTGCTTGCAATACGCATTGTGCGGCTGTCTGCCGTGTATCTGTATTGCTCCTCGCCGCCAATAATAAATAGTATATACCATATCGGCAGAATCGGAAGGATGATGCTAAGTGCGATTCTTATAATAATATAGGATATGGCAGACTTATAAATATCCGCTATTACAATGTCATCGAATGAACCCAGTACCAATAGCGCTATAAATACCTCTGCGACACAGGCAGCGATAATTTTCAGTATAATATATGGCGAAAGAACTCTGAAAGAGCCGCTCTGCCTGAATTCAAATCTGCCGTCAAGGATGTCTTTATCTGTATAAGTAAAATGCATAGTGATACCTTTATTGTAATTTAAAAATAACGGGCGGACGTGCCGCCCGTTTACTGAGCTTATCAGTGGTGGAAAAGTCTGATTCCCGTGAATGCCATTGCGATACCGTACTTGTTGCAGGTGTCGATAACATTATCGTCACGGATAGAGCCGCCGGGCTGTGCTATGTATTCAACACCGCTTCTGTGCGCTCTTTCAATGTTGTCACCGAAGGGGAAGAATGCGTCTGAGCCGAGCGAAACGCCCTTCATTGTTGCAAGCCATGCTTTCTTTTCTTCTGTTGTGAATACGGCGGGCTTTACCTTGAAGATGTTTTCCCATGCGCCGTCTGCGAGAACGTCCATATAATCCTCACCGATGTAGAGGTCGATAGCGTTATCTCTGTCGGCACGTCTTATGTTATCGACAAACTGTAAGCCCATAACCTGAGGTGACTGTCTTAAGTACCAGTTGTCAGCCTTTGTACCTGCAAGGCGTGTGCAGTGAATTCTTGACTGCTGACCTGCGCCGATACCGATAGCCTGACCGCCGCAAGCGTAAGCTACGGAGTTTGACTGAGTGTACTTTAATGTAATCATTGCTATTGCAAGATCAATCTTTGCATTCTCGGGTATATTCTTATTCTCGGTCACAATGTTTGAGAACAGCTTATCGTCAATAACCAGCTCGTTTCTGCCCTGCTCGAAGGTAACGCCGAATACCTGCTTACGCTCAATAGGCTCGGGAACGTACTCGGGGTCGATCTTGATTATATTATAGTTGCCCTTTTTCTTTGACTTGAGAATTTCAAGCGCTTCGGGATCGTAATCGGGAGCGATAACGCCGTCTGATACTTCACGCTGTATTATCTTTGCTGTTGAAACATCGCACTTGTCCGACAGAGCGATGAAGTCACCGTATGACGACATTCTGTCGGCACCTCTTGCTCTTGCATAAGCACAGGCAAGGGGTGACAGCTCACCGAGATCGTCTACCCAGTATATCTTTTTGAGCGTGTCTGTGAGGGGAAGTCCTACAGCCGCACCTGCGGGTGAAACGTGCTTGAATGATGTTGCGGAGGGAAGACCTGTAGCCTTCTTAAGCTCGCTTACCAGCTGCCAACCATTGAAGGCGTCCATAAAGTTTATATAACCGGGCTTGCCGTTAAGCACTTCGATAGGAAGTGAATTTCCGTTTGCCATGAATATTCTTGACGGCTTCTGATTGGGGTTGCAGCCGTACTTTAACTGAAGTTCGTTCATTGTAGTAAAGTTCCTTTCGCTTACTTGTTTTTATTGATTATGCGTGATTCGTACTTGCCTGTGGCAATGTCGATGTAACGTGTAAAGAGTGAAACCTTGTTGTCTGCATTGAGGTTTTCCCATACCATTGATGTGAACGTGTCTATATCCGTATCGGGAATAACCACTGTTTTAGGCTCGCCTTCGTAGCTCGGCAGGGGGTTGCCGTCACACTTGTAGGTGTGAATGAATTTGCCCTTGCCGTTTAAGGGATTGCTGTAAGCGTAGGTGTATCTCTGACATGATGAGCCGTCGCCGTCTGCGCTCTTTAAGATAGACATTGCGAAATTCATATCGCCGTTGTCAAGGTGGACTATACCGGAAATTCTCGGTGTGTAGTTGGGCTTGTCATCTTCAAATTCTCTTGTTCTGAGAGCCTGCTCGAATGTCATCTGCTTGTCCATAAGCTCATAGATAGTGTCGGTCTGGTCGCCGTTTGTAACTATCGTCTTGTTGCCGAGAACTCTTACGGGTGCATAAATGATGAGGTGGGGATCTTCCATCTTGCTTTCATCGAAAGCCTGTGTTCTGATACCCTCGCCGTCCTCTACAAAAATTCTGTTACGGCTGTTTTCGCTTCTTCCCATAATAAAGTAGGCGATTACCGCTTTTGTGCCGTCTGCGGATTTTCCTATCACGATGCCTCTGCCGTGATAAGCAAGAGAGTTAAGCTCTTTTTCAAGTGTTACAACTTCCATATAGCCTCCTGTTGCGGTTTTGCGTGGAACACGCAGTTTTCTGAATATAACTTGTTATAACGTCCTCAAAATCCCGTTTAGTCGGGAGAATGCGGACATAAGGTTCAATCGTCGATAACGGTTATGCCGTCTTTTACGGTTATCTTTCCCTCGCAGAAAAGACGCGCGGCACGGGGAAGAATCTTCCACTCAGCCTGCTCCATAACACGTTTCTGAAGAATTTCGGGGGTGTCGCCGTTTCTGACCTCAACTGCCTTTTGCAGAATGATAGGTCCTGCGTCACATTCCGCTGTCACAAAATGAACGGTAGCGCCTGTTACCTTTACGCCCTTTTTAAGTGCTTCCTCGTGAACGTGAAGTCCGTAGTAGCCCTTTCCGCAGAAAGAGGGGATAAGGGCGGGGTGAACGTTTATCATCTTATACCTGAACGCATCACATACCTGCTCGTCAAGTATTGTCATAAAGCCTGCGTAGATAACAAGGTCAGCCTGCTCTTCTTTTAAAGCGTCAGCCATAGCCTTGCTGTAAGCGGCAACATCGGCATAGTCACGTCTTGCGAGCACTCTTGTCTTTATGCCGTTATCTGCTGCTCTTGTCAGTGCGTAGGCATCGGGCTTTGACGCAATAACGCAGGTGATTTTACCTCCGCCGAGTCCCTCGGACTTTTCAGCATCAATAAGTGCCTGCAGGTTAGTTCCGCCGCCCGATACAAGTACAACGATATTTTTCATATTACTCAATTATGATGCCCTCGTCACCCTTGATTATTTCACCGATGCAGTAGCTTTCAACGCCTGCGTTTCTGAGTATCTGTACAGCTTCATCGGCATCGTCCTTGTCAACTACAACGGTCATACCGATACCCATATTGAAAGTATTGTACATATCGTGTTCGGAGATGTTTCCGACTTCCTGTAAGTGCTTGAAGATATAAGGCACTTCGTAGCTGTGCTTTGTAATCTTTGCTGTAAAGCCGTCGGGGAGTGAACGGGGAACGTTCTCGTTGAAGCCGCCGCCTGTGATATGCGAGATAGCCTTTACGTTCTTCTTTGAGATAAGCTCCAAAATGGGCTTTACATATATCTTTGTAGGTGTAAGGAGTGTTTCACCGAGAGTTTTTCCTGTGGGGAGGACTTCATCGAGAACTTCCTTGCTGTTTATGTTGAACACCTTTCTTACAAGAGAGAAGCCGTTTGAATGAACGCCTGTGGAAGCAAGGCCGATTATGATGTCGCCTTCCTTTACGGTGCTGTTGTCGATTATCTTCGACTTGTCAACGACACCTGTTGAATAACCTGCGATGTCATATTCGTCTTCGGGCATCATTCCGGGATGCTCAGCGGTTTCGCCGCCTATAAGCGCACAGCCTGACTGTACACAGCCGTCAGCAACACCCTTTACTATAGCGGCTACCTTTTCGGGTACGTTCTTGCCTATAGCAATATAGTCAAGGAAATAAAGAGGCTTTGCACCGCAGCAGATTATATCGTTTACGCACATAGCGACCGCATCTATACCGATCGTATCGTGCTTATCCATCAGCATTGCGAGCTTGAGCTTTGTGCCGACACCGTCTGTACCCGAAACGAGTACGGGTTCTTTCATATCTGCAATATCAAGCTGGAACAGACCGCCGAATCCGCCTATGCCTGTAAGTACACCGGGGATATTGGTGCGTTCAACGTCCTTTTTCATCAGACGAACACCTTCGTAGCCTGCGGTAACGTCAACGCCTGCTGCTTTATAGCTTTCTGAAAAACTGTTCTTCATAATAATAATTCCTTCCGTTTGGGGACTGATGTCCTTATGTGGTGGTTTTTTCTTTGCTTTCGCTGATTTTCCTGTCGAATTTATCCTTGTGCATTTCCGTGGGAATATTCGTGGGATATTCTCCGCTGAAACAAGCGGTGCAATAACCGCATTCACAGCCGTTTGCGTGTACCGCAAGCTTCTTTGCGTTTTCCACGCTCAGATAACCGAGCGAATCTGTGCCTATTATGTCGCTGATCTCTTTTATCGAATGATGACAAGCGATAAGGTGTTCTCTCGAATCTATGTCGGTACCGTAGTAGCAGGGATTGAGGAACGGGGGAGCGGATACTCTCATATGGACCTCGGTAGCTCCCGCATCACGCAGTAATTTTACAATCCTGCCGCTTGTGGTGCCTCTTACTATAGAATCATCTATAAGAACGACACGTTTGCCTTTTACGACACTGGCAACAGCGTTCAGCTTTATACGCACCTTATCTTCTCTTGACGATTGACCGGGAGAGATAAAGGTTCTGCCGATGTATTTGTTCTTGATGAAGCCGATGCCGTAGGGAATACCCGACTGGTGAGAATATCCTATGGCGGCATCTATTCCGGAATCGGGAACGCCGATCACTATATCCGCCTGCACGGGATGCTCAAGCGCTAAGAATGCGCCTGCACGAAGTCTTGCCTCGTGAACCGATGCACCCTCTATGACCGAGTCGGGACGTGCAAAGTAGATATATTCAAAAACGCACAAAGTATGCGGACGCTTGCCGCAATGATCTTTTATGGAGCGTACTCCGTTTTCATCGAATACAACAATCTCGCCGGGGAGCAGATCTCTTACGAATTTAGCGCCGACCGAGTCAAGAGCGCAGCTTTCGGAGGCAACTATATATGTTCCCTCGTTTGTTATGCCGTAGCAGAGCGGTCTGAAACCGTTCTCGTCACGGGCGGCGATAAGCTTTGCAGGCGACATGATAACGAGCGAATATGCGCCGTTTATCTTATTCATCGCACGGTTGAGAGCTTCTTCTATAGACGGAGCTTCAAGCCGTTCCTTTGTTACAAGGTAGCTTATAACTTCTGTGTCGCTTGTCGTATGGAAGATAGAGCCTTGTTTTTCAAGCTCGTGACGTAACTCGTAAGTGTTTACAAGGTTTCCGTTATGGGCGAGAGCCATTCTTCCTTTATAATGATTTACCAGAATAGGCTGGGCATTAAGACGTGCATTTGCTCCGGTCGTGCCGTAACGCACATGACCTACCGCCATATTGCCCTGTCCCAGTCCGTCAAGGCGTTCGGGAGTGAACACATCGTTCACAAGACCGGTGTCCTTGTAGGAATTGAAAACGCCGTCATCGTTCACAACGATGCCGCAGCTTTCCTGTCCTCTGTGCTGTAATGCGAATAATCCGTAATATGTTGTTGCGGCAACGTTGGTCTTTTCTTTTGCAAAAACACCGAACACGCCGCATTCTTCATGCAAACCGCTTGTCAATGGAGTCATTCCTTTCCGTCCCAGCAATAAGTGCAAAGCTCACACTGTGGCTTGCCTATTGCCCGTACAGTTCCGTCAAGCGACTGGAATTCAAGCGATGTCAGCTTTAGTCTGCGGCATATTTCGTCACGCAGTTTCTTTCCACGCTCTGTGTTTGTGTCACTGTACTCGTCGATAAATCTGATACCATCTGCACCCTCGGCCTCATCAATTATCTGTCTTGCAATCAGCTCCATCTCCGATGTGCTGCGGGAGAAGTTGAGATACTTACAACCGTACATTATCGGAGGACAGGCGCTGCGCATGTGTACTTCCTTAGCACCGTTCTCATAAAGGAACTCTACTGTTTCTCTCATCTGAGTTCCTCTTACTATGCTGTCGTCAACGAACAGCAGCTTTTTACCCTCAATAAGCTCGTGGACCGGAATCAGCTTCATTTTAGCCACCTGATTTCTCATTGTCTGGTTGGTAGGCATAAAGCTTCTGGGCCATGTGGGAGTGTACTTGATAAAAGGACGTGCGAACGGGATACCGCTCCTGTTTGCGTAGCCTATTGCGTGAGGTACGCCCGAATCCGGAATACCGCATACATAGTCAACGTCGGGAAGTTTACCGTTCTTTATATCGTTCTCAGCCATAATCTCGCCGTTGCGTGTACGCATCGTTTCAACGGTCACACCCTCGTATACCGCATTCGGATAGCCGTAATATGTCCACATGAACGAGCATATATGCATTTTACTTTCATCACCGTCGCTCAGCACTTCACAGCCGTCCGCAGTTATCATATCTATTTCGCCGGGACGAAGCTCTTTATATGTGCTGTAGCCAAGCTTCTGGAATGCGAATGATTCTAGGGATACGCAGTATCCGTCGCTCCTTTTTCCTACAATGATAGGAAGTCTGCCGTACTGATCCCTTGCGGCGATAATTCCGTCCTTTGTAAGAATGATAAGGGACATTGTACCGTCAATCTTGCTCTGGGCATATCTTATACCGTCGGTAAAATTGTCCTTTTGTGCGATAAGCGCACCGATGAGCGAGCCGGAGTTTATACTTCCGCTGCTCATTGTTTCAAAGTTTGCACAGCCGCTCTCGAGAAGTTCGGTTGAAAGCTGTTCGGCATTTCTGATTATGCCGATACTGCATATCGAATAAATACCAAGCTTTGAACGCACCAGCAGGGGCTGAGGGTCGGTATCGCTGATACAGCCGATACACAGCTTTCCCCTCATATCCGTAGCGTCCTGTTCAAACTTTGTTCTGAACGGTGAGTTTTCAATACTGTGGATAGCACGCTGAAAGCCTCTGTCGGGGCTGTATGCGGTCATACCGCCTCTGCGTGTTCCGAGGTGGGAGTGATAGTCTGTTCCGAAGAAAACATCGGTTATGCAGTCGTTGTTTGACGCTGCGCCGAAAAATCCACCCATATATTATCCTGCCTTTTCCTGTTAGATTCTTTTCAATTGTTGTGATTATTTGCCCATAAGACGCTTCATTATTTCAGCGTAAGCGTCCTCAACACCGCCCATATCACGACGGAAACGATCCTTGTCGAGCTTCTCGTGAGTTGTGCTGTCCCAGAAACGACAGGTGTCGGGAGAAATCTCGTCGGCAAGAATTATTGTGCCGTCTGAGGTCTTACCGAATTCAATCTTGAAGTCGATAAGGTCGATGTTGAGCTTCTTGAAAAAGTCAAGCATAAATTCATTTACCTTGAAAGCGTACTTTGAAATAAGGTCGATTTCTTCCTTTGTTGCAAGACCGAGTGCAAGCGCATAGTAGTCATTGATGAAAGGATCGCCCAGATCGTCATTCTTGTAGCTGAATTCAAGTGTGGGGCAGAGGAGCTTTGTACCTTCCTCGATGCCGAGCTTCTTTGAGAAACTGCCTGCGGCTACGTTTCTTACGATTACTTCGAGGGGAACGATAGAAACCTTTTTAACGAGTGTTTCTCTGTCGTTCAGCTCTTTAACAAGGTGAGTGGGAACACCTGCTTTTTCAAGCAGACCGAACATATAGTTCGTCATTTTGTTGTTGATAACGCCCTTACCTGAGATAGTGCCTTTCTTGAGGCCGTTGAATGCTGTTGCATCATCCTTGTAGGATACGATAACAAGGTCGGGATCATCGGTTGCAAATACCTTCTTTGCCTTTCCTTCGTAAAGCTGTTCTTTCTTTTCCATTTTGTTTATCCTTTCTTCAGCGGCTGTGCCGTATTTATTGATTACATTATATATAGTACACCGATCAAAGCTCGGCAAGTACCTGCTCCATTTTTTTGTCAGCCTCAAGAACCTTTGTAGTCTGTGCTGCACGGTATGCCTTCATTTTTTCCATAAGGGCATCGTCTGATACCGCAAGGATCTGTACGGCGAGGAATGCCGCATTTGCCGCACCGTCAATAGCTACTGTAGCAACAGGAACTCCGGCGGGCATCTGTACTGTAGACAGAAGTGCATCTATGCCCTCAAGTGCGCTTGCTTTTATCGGGATGCCGATAACCGGCAGGGGAGTCTGACCTGCGATAGCTCCGGCAAGGTGAGCGGCTTTGCCTGCGGCGGCAATGATAACGCCAGTGCCGTTCTTCTCGGCATTTCTTGCAAACTCGGAAACCTCTGCGGCGCAACGGTGAGCGGAGAGAACACGAAGCTCTGTAGGAACTCCGAAGTCCTTAAGCACCTGAGCCGCTTTTTTGACGATAGGCAGATCGGAATCGCTGCCCATTACTATGGCTACTTTTTTCATTTACGAACATCCTTTCAGAAAATAAATAAAGCTGTGTAATCCAATTGCACAGCTTAAAAAATACACTTATTCTTATAATACGGCGTAGAAAAAGACATATATGAAAATTTACCGAGGCTTATCAAAGCTGTTGTAAGCTGTATTTTATTCATAGATCTCATGCTTTCCCTCCGTACTTGTTACTATATCATTTTACCTTATTTTAATAACAAATTCAAGTGCTAAAGCAGAAAATCTCTTAAATTGTGCTTTTTCAACAATAGTGCCGCTTTGTTTTTGTGCTATATGTACATTAATTACTTTACAAACTTTTTGTGAACTAAATTAACATAAAATCGTTTACACAGCGTTACAATTGAAGAATTTCTGATTATAGAGCGGAAAACAGGGAAAATCAGTAATAAAGTTGCGACCGAATTGTTACAAAAATGTAACAGATTTTTGTGCATGATGACGGAAAAGTGCCAAAAAAACATTTTTTGTAATCGTTTACGGTAAAAAAACACAACTACGGGCTTAAAATGCTTGCAAATTTGTGAAATGTGTGATATGATTATGTCAACGAGGAAAAAGTGAACAAAACTTTTGACAAACTACAGGTCTTTTTAGTGAATTATCCATTGTTACATATACGGCAGTATATACCGTTATGTCACAGGAGCTTCAACCGGAAGCCTGTTCTTACCGGGGGATTGTTTACAGCTCCTCTTTAATGAGGCCGCAAGGTCAGGCAGTGAAAGCGATAGCTATTCACAACAATGAATACTTCTGGAGGAATTACCAATGAAGAAAAGAATTTTAGCAGCTGTATTAGCATCTGCATCAATTCTGGGCGCAGTAGCAGGCTGCTCAAGCAACGCTACAAGCTCAGCAGGATCTTCTACAACAGATTCGAGCAAGACTGAAGACTCAAGCAAGACTGATGATTCAAGCAAGACTGATGATTCAAGCAACGCAGGAACTTCCGATAAGTTCACACTTAAGGAAGGCGAAGGCAAGACTCTTAACATCGCTGTATGGAACGAAGAGTTCGAGAACTACTTTAATAAGTACATAAAGGATAAGCTGCCTGAGGGTGTAACAGTTAATTTCAAGAAAACTGAAAACACTAACAACGCTTATCAGAACAAGCTCGATGAAGACCTTCCCAAGAACGAAGCTGCATCTGCTGACGACAAGATCGATATGTTCTTATTCGAAGCTGACTACGCTCTTAAGTATGTTAACTCAGAGTACACACTTGATGTTAAGTCACTCGGTCTTACTGACGAAGATCTTTCAGGTATGTATCAGTATACAAAGGACGTTTGCACAACTCAGGATGGCTCAAAGGTACTGAAGGGTGTTTCGTGGCAGGCAACTCCCGGTCTGTATGCTTACAGACGTTCAATTGCTAAGGACGTTCTCGGCACAGACGATCCCGAGAAGGTACAGGAAGCTCTCGCTGACTGGACAAAGTTTGACGAAGTAGCTGCTAAGGCTGCTGATAAGGGTTACAAGATGCTCTCAGGTTATGATGATGCATACAGAACCTTCTCAAACAATGTTGCTGCTCCTTGGGTAAATGACAATAAGGAAATCATCGTTGACGCCAACATCATGAAGTGGGTTGACCAGACTAAGACATACACAGACAAGGGCTACAACAACAAGACTTCTCTTTGGACTGATGCTTGGGCTGCTGACCAGGGTCCCGAAGGTAAGGTATTCGGCTTCTTCTACTCAACATGGGGCATCAACTTCACTCTTGCAGGTAACTCACTTGCAGTTAAGGAAAAAGACGGCGGTAAGCTCGAAGTAGGCAACGGCGGTTACGGTGACTGGGCAGTTTGCTACGGTCCTCAGGCTTACTTCTGGGGCGGTACTTGGCTCGCTGCTGCAAAGGGCACAGACAACGCTGCATTAGTTGGCGATGTTATGAAGGCATTCTGCTGCAACAAGGACTTCGGCGTTCAGTTCACAAAGGATACACAGGACTACTACAACAACGAAGCTGCAATGAAGGAGCTCGCTTCTTCTGACTTCAAGTCAGCCTTCTTAGGCGGTCAGAACCACATCGCTCTGTTCGTTGAAACAGCTCCCAAGATCGACATGAGCAAGATTTCTATCTACGACCAGGGTCTTAACGAGACATTCCAGGCTAAGTTCAAGGAATACTTCGACGGTACTGTTGATAAGGATACAGCACTCAAGAACTTCTATGAGGCTGCTATTGTTAAGTATCCTGAGCTCAAGAAGCCCGCTAACGCATAATCAAGGCTTTGTGGCTTAAACAATATTGACCTTCATCTTGACTGCGGGTTCTGTGAATTCGCAGTCAAGTATGTTAATGGGGCGAATTACGGATGTTTCCGCCTTATTAACATACTTGACTGCTCAAGATGGAGAATATACCGAGATTTTTATAAGGAGTGTTTTTATGGCTCAGGCAGCTAACGCAGGAAGTGCGCCGGTAAAAGCCAGAAAAGGACAAATCGGGAAATATAAAAAATGGGGCTACATATTTATGCTCCCGTTCACATTAGTTTTCCTTGTTTTCCAGGCTTGGCCGCTTATTCAGACTTTCTATTACAGTGTGTTCAAATACTTCAAGTCGGGTCTTAGTTGGGTAGGACCGGAGTTTGTCGGATTTGATAACTTTGTGGCAATTTTTGATATGAGTAAAGGTAGCAATATACTTGTGCTCACATGGAATACGCTTATCATGTGGGTACTGGGATTTGTTCCGCAGATAATCATTTCATTACTTTTTGCTTACTGGTTTACTAATGTAAGACTTCGTTTAAGATGTCTTGGATTCTTCAAAACTGTAATGTATATGCCTAACCTTATCATGGCATCTGCATTTGCAATGCTGATATTCTCAATATTCTCCGATATCGGACCTATCAACGAGCTTATCAAGCATACTACCGGCGGCGAGGCTTTCAGATTCCTCAGCTACACAGGCAGTACGATGGGACTTGTAGCGTTCATGAACTTCATTATGTGGTTCGGCAACACGACAATTCTGCTGATGGCGGCAATGATGGGTATCAACGAATCTGTTATTGAGGCTGCTGAAATCGACGGTGCAAGCAGCTCACAGATATTCTGGAAGATAACACTTCCTCTTATCAGACCTATACTTGTATACGTTATGATCACTTCGCTGATCGGCGGTCTTCAGATGTTCGATGTACCGCAGATCCTTACTAACGGTCAGGGAAGCCCGAATAATACTACCAAGACGCTTATCATGTATCTGAACGAACAGATCGGTACATCTAAGAACTATGGTATGGCAGGTGCGCTTTCAGTAATTATATTCATTATTTGTGCGGCACTCAGCCTGGTTGTTTACTACTTCTTCGCTGCTGACAGAAGCAACAAGAAGTCTAAAAAAGGAGGTAAGTAAGTATCATGGCAAAAAAGGAAAAGGTACTTGAACATACCTCAGCACTTCAGCAGAACAGAACAGATCCGGATATGAAGGTAAAGCCTACGCTTATTATTCACAGAATAATCTGTTATATCGTTCTTATCTTCTTCTCAATCCTGTGTTTGTTCTTCTTCTACATCCTGCTTGTTAACGCAAGCCGTTCACATTATGATATTATGTCCGGCTTTTCGTTCCTGCCGGGAAGCCAATTTATCAATAACTTCCAGAGTGCGATCTCAAATACAACGATACCTGTAATAAACGGTGTTATCAACAGCTTGATTATCGCAGCGTGTACAGCAGTATTATCAATTTATTTCTCGGCAATGACAGCGTATGCAATTCATGTATATGACTTCAAAGGTAAAAAATTTATCTTTAACTTCATATTACTTATCATGACGATTCCTACACAGGTTTCTGCGCTCGGTTTCTTCAGTATGTGTACCGACTGGGGCTTAAGAGATACATATATTCCTCTTATAGTTCCTGCTATTGCAGCTCCTGCAGTGTTCTTCTTCATGATTCAGTACATGAAAAGCTCGCTTCCGATTGATATTATCGAGGCGGCAAGAATAGACGGTTCGGGCGAATTCAGAACATTCAACACGATCGTTCTTCCTATGCTGAAGCCTGCTCTTGCAGTACAGGCGATATTCAGCTTCGTTGCATCATGGAACAACTACTTCCTTCCTTCGTTGATCATTGATACATCAACAAAGAAGACAATGCCTATCATGATCGCACAGCTTCGTTCAGCAGACTTCTTAAAGTTTGATATGGGTCAGGTTTATATGTTCATTTTCATAGCAATCATACCTGTTATCATCGTTTATTTCTGCTTATCGAAATTCATCATCGCCGGTGTTTCACTCGGTGGTGTAAAGGAATAAGACAATTTTGGGTTAATATATTTTATACAGAAACGGCATCGGAAATTTTCCGGTGCCGTTTTGCCGTATATAATGCCGTTGCAACAGTGCGTATTTGCCTTGTGGCATACAAGCTAAGAGTGTATGAAGAGCATAAGAAAATCCCCTGTTAAGCGATTAACAGGGGATTGGAGTTTATTCGGTTATGGATTAGCCAAGTCTTGCTTCGAGATCAGCGAGTTCCTGCTTTAAGCCGTCGGGGAGCTTGTCACCAAACTGCTTGTAGAATTCCTTCATCTCTTCTACTTCCTTCTTCCAGAGGTCTCTGTCAACTGCGAGCAGCTTGTCTTCAACTTCTGATGTAACCTCATCCTCGATACCCTTGAGGTTGATGTCACCCTTCTTAGGAAGGTAGCCGATAGGAGTCTTTTCAGCGTCGATTGTGCCTTCACATCTCTTGATGATCCAGTCGAGAACTCTCATGTTGTCGCCGAAACCGGGCCAGATGAAGTTGCCGTTCTCATCCTGCTTGAACCAGTTAACGTTGAAAATCTTAGGAGCCTTGTCGCCGAGCTTCTTGCCCATTTCGAGCCAGTGTGCCCAGTAATCAGCCATGTGGTAGCCGCAGAAGGGCTTCATAGCCATAGGATCGTGACGGAGTACGCCTACTGCACCTGTAGCTGCTGCTGTTGTTTCAGAAGAAACTGCAGAGCCTACATATGTGCCGTGCTGCCAACTGAATGACTGGTAAACCAGAGGAGTTGTAGCTGCACGTCTGCCGCCGAAGATGATAGCTGAGATCGGAACACCCTGGGGGTTGTTGAACTCAGGTGAAATGCAGGGGCAGTTCTGAGCGGGAGCTGTGAAACGTGAGTTAGGATGAGCGAGCTTGTTGCCTGCTGCTGTGTATTCCTTACCGTTAACCTTGTTGCCCTTCCAGTCTGTTGCATTCTCGGGAGGATTCTTGTCAAGACCTTCCCACCAAGCTGTCATATCATCATTGTTGATAGCAACGTTTGTGAAGATTGTGTTCTTTCTTGTAGATGCAAGTGCGTTGTAGTTGCTCTTTGCGTTTGTACCGGGAGCAACGCCGAAGAAGCCGTTCTCGGGGTTGATAGCGTAAAGTCTGCCATCGGGACCCTGCTTCATCCAAGCAATATCGTCACCTACTGTGAATACTTCATAGCCTGCCTTCTTGTATCCCTCGGGAGGAATAAGCATAGCGAGGTTTGTTTTACCGCAAGCTGAGGGGAATGCTGCTGTGATATACTTGATGTCACCATCGGGCTTCTTAACGCCGAGGATAAGCATATGCTCAGCCATCCAGCCTTCCTTCCAGCCCTGGTAAGAAGCGATACGGAGTGCGAAGCACTTCTTGCCGAGCAGTACGTTTCCGCCGTAAGCTGAGTTGATAGACCAGATCGTGTTGTCTTCGGGGAACTGAACGATGTATCTCTTTTCGGGATCAACGTCAGCCTTTGAGTGAAGGCATCTTACGAAGTCGTTGGAGTCATCGGGCAGGTTCTTGAATGCCTGTGCACCCATTCTTGTCATAATGTCCATGTTGAGTACAACATAGATAGAGTCTGTCAGCTCAACACCAACCTTAGCGATAGGTGAGCCGATAGGTCCCATTGAGTAGGGGATAACGTACATTGTACGACCCTTCATAACGCCGTCATAGAGCTTTGTCAGCTTAGCGTACATTTCCTTAGGATCCATCCAGTTGTTTGTAGGACCTGCATTCTCCTTCTCTCTTGAGCAGATGAATGTTCTGTCTTCTACACGGGCAACGTCGTTTTCAGCTGTTCTGTGATATAAGCAGCCGGGGAGCTTTTCCTGGTTGAGCTCAATCATCTCGCCTGTTGCGATAGCCTCGTCACGAAGCGCCTTGAGCTGCTCCTCGCTGCCATCGATCCATACAACCTTGTCGGGCTGTGTGAGGGCTTTCATTTCTTCAACCCACTTTAAAACATTCTGATTCTTTGTCATAACCGATTGTTCTCCTTTTCTTTATTTTATCAGCTTATGCTGATGAAAGTCATTCGGTAGGGAATTACTGATACGGTTCATCGTACCTTGTTCCCCATTTACTATTATAAACTATTTTTTGCAATAGGTCAATAGCGAAATTGCAAAAACAGCAAAAAAATTGCACAAAGTAAGCGTAATGCAACCGACTTTTTAATTTACGTCGGGAAAACTTATTACACGGCTGTATAACAGGTTTTCTTAATGTCACGCTACCTTGTGCTTTTTATTTTACTATTTTAATATCTACTGATTTTAAAGGAATTAAATGTCAGATTTGACTTCCTTGCGAAGCAGTATTATCGCAAGAAGGTTCGGTATTGCCATAAGGCCGTTGAACAGGTCGGATACGTCCCACACTACTGTTGCCTGAATCACTGCGCCCACGAAAGCGGTAACAATGAAAATTGCAAGATACACGCCTACCCACTTCTTTGTGAAAAGGTAAACAAAGCAGCTTCTGCCGTATATCCACCAGCCTGTAACGGTTGTTATCGCAAAGATGAATGTTGCGATACTGAGGAATGCACCGGCAAAATCGCCAAGACCGTTCTGAAAGGCAACAAGTGCCATGTTGAAACCACCTGCCTTTTTGTCTACCAGCTTGTCAGCGCCGCTTGTAAGTATGCAAAGAGCGGTCATAGTGCAGATGATAATCGTGTCGATAAATACCGAAAGCATTGCCCACATACCTTGAGTATGGTGCTTGTCAGCGCTTGAGTTTGCATTAATCATTACTGATGAGCCAAGACCGGCTTCGTTTGAGAATACACCACGTTTTACGCCCCACTTCATAGCCTCGAGCATTACTACGCCGACAGTTCCTCCGCCTACAGCCTTGAAAGAAAAGGCTTCTGTGAATATCCTTGCGAATACGTCCGGAATATTCTGATAATTAATTATAATTACAGTAAGGCAGCCAATCAGATAGCCTCCTGCGGCTATCGGGATTACCCACGATGTGACTTTACTGAGGCGGTGTATGCCTCCTGGTGCTATTGCGGCAATTACTACGGCACATAGGATTCCCGATACCCATAGAGGTACTCCAAGACAGTTCTGAAGCGCCATTGAAGCTGAATTCACCTGAGCCATATTGCCTATGCCGAAGCTGGCACCTATACAGCAGACAGCGAACATTCCTGCAAAGAACACACCGAGCTTTTTGCCACCGAACGCTTTTTTTATGTAGGCGAACGGTACGCCGCCCGTAAGGCCGTCCGACTGCACGGTTCTGTATTTTGCGCCGAGATAGTTTTCGGCAAAGCTGGTAGCCATACCGAGAAGTGCGGAAATCCACATCCAGAATATTGCACCTGCACCGCCAAAAGCAATAGCGCTTCCTATTGCGATAATATTTCCTGTTCCTACTGTTGCACCGAGTGCGGCGGTAAGGGTTCTGAAAGGCGAAACCTTCTTTCCGTCAGCCTCAGGCTGTTTTGTAAGGAGTGTACGCTTTATTATAGTAGGGAAGTGCAGTACCTGCAAGCATCTGGTTCTTATTGTGAAGATAATTCCCGAGCCTGCAAACAGTATAAGCACCGGTATGCCCCATACTATGTTTTCGTTTATCCACTCTAATATTTCCATACTGACTTGTTCCTTTTCATCAAGCACAGACGTGGGTGCCTGTACGTTTTATATATTGATTGTATTCCCGAATATCACCGATTATGACGGGAAAGCTTCACATCACGATATAATCTCGGCATTTCAGGGTAATTTCCGATTAAAAATAGTATATAAAAAAAGTAAAATCTGATAAAATTTTGAATAGTTACTGCTTGTTAATAATTAAAAGCAAAAGTATGCAAGTCGAAAAAATAACCCCTCCGGTTTTACCGGAGGGGCGTAAAAACCTATTCTATTCCGACTATTCAAAATTTTTGGGCTTTTAGATTATTTCGTGCGGATTATTCGCCGCAGTATTCCTTCTTGTAGTATTCAACAAGGCCTACGAGATCCTCGTAACGCTTCTTGGAGTTAGCAACTGCCTTATCGAACAGTACGTTAGCTCTTTCGGGGTTAGCACGCATAAGAGAGTTGTAACGAACTTCTCTCATCATGAATTCCTTGTAATCACCTGTAGGAGCCTTGCTGTCGAGAGTGAACGGATTTGTTCCTGCAGGAGCAGCGGGGTTGAATCTGAACAGATGCCAGTAACCTGCCTGTACAGCTTCCTTTTCTACCTTCTGAGCGATTGTAAGGCCGCCCTTGATACCGTGGTTGATACAAGGAGCATAAGCGATAACCAGTGAAGGACCGTCATATGCTTCAGCTTCTGCGATTGCCTTTAAGCACTGGTTCATATCTGCACCCATTGAAATCTGAGCAACATATACATAACCGTACTTCATAGCGATACCGGAGAGATCCTTCTTCTTAACGTCCTTACCGCCTGCTGCGAACTGTGCAACTGCACCGATGTTTGTAGCCTTTGAAGCCTGTCCGCCTGTGTTGGAATAAACTTCTGTATCGAATACGAATACATTTACATTCTTGCCTGATGCGAGAACGTGGTCAACACCGCCGTAACCGATGTCGTATGCCCAGCCGTCGCCGCCGAATATCCAGTTGGACTTCTTAGCGAGGTAGTTCTTAGCCTTGAGAACTGCATTCTTTTCAGCGCAGTCGCAATCAAGAGCTTCAAGAGCAGCAACGAGATCCTTTGTAGCAGCAGCGTTTGCCTTACCGTCGTTAGCTGTTTCGAAATATGTGTCGATCTTAGCCTTAACGTCAGCGTTTTCAGTCTTTTCAGCAATTGCCTTTAACTGACCCTGTGCTCTGTGTCTTAATGTATCCTGAGCGATGAACATACCGAGACCGTACTCAGCATTATCCTCGAACAGTGAGTTGCCCCAAGCGGGACCCTTGCCTTCCTTATTTACTGTATAAGGAGTTGAGGGAGCAGAGCCACCCCAGATCGATGAACAGCCTGTTGCGTTGGCAATGTACATTCTGTCGCCGAAGAGCTGTGTGATGAGCTTAGCGTAAGGAGTTTCACCACAGCCTGCGCAAGCGCCTGAGAATTCGAGCAGGGGCTGCTTGAACTGTGAACCCTTAACTGTTGTTTCCTTGAACTTCTCGTGAACTTCGGGCTTGTCGGCTACTTCCTTAACAGCGTAGTCGAACATGGGCTGTTCGTTCATCTGAGAATCAAGTGACTTCATAACGAGTGCCTTGTTCTTAGAGGGGCAAACCTGTGCGCAAACGCCGCAGCCTGTGCAGTCGAGAACAGAAGTTACCATAGCGAACTTCATGCCGGGAAGACCCATAGCGTCCTTCATCTTTGCACCTGCAGGAGCCTTAGCAGCTTCTTCTTCGGAAAGAATTACGGGACGGATAACTGCGTGAGGACAAACGAATGAACACTGGTTACACTCGATACAGTTCTCGGGAATCCACTCGGGAACGTCTACTGCGATACCACGCTTCTCATAAGCTGCAGAGCCCTGGGGGAATGTACCGTCAGCCATGCCTACGAATGTAGATACGGGGAGCTTGTCGCCTCTCTGAGCGTTAACGGGGATAAGGATATTGTTAACGAAATCAACGAGATCCTTTCTGTCACCTGTAGCTGTGTGAACGGGAAGTGTACCCTCAGCGTCAGCCCAAGATGCAGGAACGTCAACCTTGATAACCTCGCCTGCGCCCTTTTCGATTGCGGCGTAGTTCATTTTAACAATGTCGTCACCCTTCTTAGCGAATGACTTGTAAGCAGCCTTCTTCATATATTCGATAGCATCTTCAGCGGGGATGATGTTAGCGATTGAGAAGAATGCAGACTGTAATACAGTATTTGTCTTGTTGCCAAGACCGATTTCCTTAGCTACCTTGATAGCGTTGATGATGTAGAAGTTGATGTTGTTCTTAGCAATGTATGCCTTAACGGGAGCGGGGAGCTTCTCGTCAAGCTCGTCAACTGTCCACTGGCAGTTGAGCAGGAATGAACCGCCGGGTACAACGTCCTCAACCATATCGTACTTGTCGATGTATGAGGGGTTGTGGCAAGCTACGAAGTTAGCCTTGTTTACAAAGTAAGTTGACTTGATAGGTGACTTACCGAAACGAAGGTGAGAAATCGTAACACCGCCTGACTTCTTTGAGTCGTATGCGAAGTATGCCTGAGCATACATATCTGTGTGGTCACCGATAATCTTGATAGAGTTCTTGTTAGCACCGACAGTACCGTCTGAACCAAGACCCCAGAACTTACAGCAGGTTGTGCCTTCGGGAGTTGTGTTGGGGTTCTCACCGATGGGCAGTGAAAGGCCTGTAACGTCATCCTCGATACCGATTGTGAACCTGGGCTTTTCTGTGTTGTTGTATACTGCAATGATCTGAGCGGGGTTAGTATCCTTAGAACCAAGACCGTAACGACCTGTAAATACGGGTACATCCTGGAACTTGCCTGCCTGCTTGAGAGCTGCAACAACGTCGAGATATAAGGGTTCGCCGAGTGCGCCGGGTTCCTTTGTTCTGTCAAGAACTGTAATCTTCTTAACAGTTTCGGGAATAGCAGATACGAAAGCGTCAACGCTGAAGGGTCTGTAAAGTCTAACCTTAACAAGACCAACCTTCTTGCCCTGAGCTAACATATAGTCGATTGTTTCTTCGATAGTATCGCAAACAGAGCCCATAGCAATGATTACCTGCTCAGCATCGGGAGCACCGTAGTAGTTGAACAGCTTGTAATCTGTACCGATCTCAGCGTTTACCTTGTCCATGTACTTCTGTACGATAGCGGGTGTAGCTTCATAGTACTTGTTGCTTGCTTCTCTTGCCTGGAAGAAGATGTCGGGGTTCTGAGCTGTGCCGTGCAGAACGGGCTTCTCAGGATTGAGAGCTCTGTTTCTGAAAGCGTCTACAGCTTCGTGGTCGAGCATCTTGTCGAGTGTTTCATAGTCCCATACTTCAATCTTCTGGATTTCGTGTGATGTTCTGAAACCGTCGAAGAAGTGAAGGAAAGGAACTCTTGCCTCGTATGTTGAAAGGTGAGCTACAGCACCGAGATCCATAACTTCCTGAGGGTTAGTGGAGCAGAGCATAGCATAGCCTGTCTGACGGCAAGCGTAGATGTCGCTGTGATCACCGAAAATAGAAAGTGCGTGTGTTGCAAGAGCACGAGCGGAAACATGAATAACGCTGGGCAGTAATTCACCTGCAATTTTATACATATTGGGGATCATGAGCAGTAAGCCCTGTGATGCTGTGTAAGTTGTAGTACATGCACCTGCTGCGAGAGAGCCGTGAACTGCGCCTGCTGCGCCGGCTTCTGACTGCATTTCTACTACCTTTACTTCCTGTCCGAAAATGTTCTTTCTTCCGGCTGTTGACCAGGAATCTGTTACTTCAGCCATTACTGAAGATGGTGTAATGGGGTAAATCGCTGCAACGTCAGTAAACGCATAAGACACGTGACCTGCGGCGTTGTTACCGTCCATAGTAAGTTTTTGTCTTCCCATGGGAATCGTCCTCCTTTGTTTTTGCATACGGTAATACCAAGACGTATGCTTTCAACTTAGTATTATATCATAATCGTTCCGGAATGTAAACCTCTAAAAGTGAAAATTTTCAGAATTTTTTAGTTTCCTGTACAATTTTTTGAGTCAGCTTAAGCTAACCGGATATAACTGTCTTTGAGAGAATGTTTTCATCCGGCAACGAAAAATTTGCTCTGTATAAGATGTGACAGGCGTATTTCCGCTATCTGTGCGGTGAAGGCGGCTGTGCCGCTGCGAGCGGATATCTGTTGTTTCGATAATCTTTGTGAAAAGTAAGAAAAAATTTCCCGCTCCTCCTTGAAATAATCGCCGTTTAATGATACAATATTATATATAAACTTACTATGAAATTCGCTGCAACAGCAGTTATAGGAACGGAGCAGAAAAATTGATCCAGTATTTAAAGGATATCTGGGAGAATATACAGAGTGTTTTTGCAACAATGGGACTTGTTGATTATCTTGATATTCTCCTTCTTGCCTATCTCATATATAAAGGCATTAAAATCATCAAGGAAACACGGGCGGAGCAGCTTATCAAAGGTATAATTCTGCTGGCTATACTTTTCTTTGTCGTAAACCAGTTTCAGCTGAAGGCGATGAAGGTTATAATAGAAACCTTCCTCAATGTCGGAATTATCGCTATACTTATTGTGTTCCAGCCTGAACTTCGCCGTGTGCTTGAAAAAATGGGACGAACCACAAAGGTAAAAAAGCTGGCTCTTAATTTTGAAAGTAAGACGGATGCGGCGACCGCCGACATACATAACTGTATAGAGGCTGTCTGTACGGCTTGCGAACAGCTTTCGCAGACCGCTACGGGCGCACTTATCGTATTCGAGCGTGAAACAAAGCTCGGTGAGCAGATAGACACCGGTACGATAATCAACGCAACGCCAAGCCCTGAGCTTTTCGGCAATATATTTTTCCCGAACACGCCGCTGCACGACGGTGCGGTGATAATCCGTGACAGCAAGGTATATGCCGCAGGATGCTTCCTGCCTAAGCCTCAGAAGGAAGAACTGATTTCAAAGGCTCTCGGTTCACGTCACAGAGCGGCTATCGGTATGAGCGAGGTTTCGGATGCGGTGATAGTTGTCGTTTCGGAAGAAACCGGTACTATATCTATAGCCGAAAACGGAAGTCTTACAAGCTTTTACAATAAGGATACACTGCGAAAGCTGCTTACGGCAAAGCTGATTCCGGAAAAGCCCGAAGCAAAGAAGATGAAGAATAAGGCTTTAAAAAAGCATAAGAAAAACGCACCCGATGCGAAAAAAGAACAGGGGGCGGATAAATAATGAAGGAATGGATAAAGAGTTTTTTTCAGAATTTTGTAAAGAATCTTAAGAATATTATATTTGCGCTGATTATTGCAATCATTGTATGGTTTGCAATCTCGATGCAGATATTCCCGGATGTCACGACTCACGTCAGCGATATTCCGGTTGAAGTCAAGGCTACGGAATATATGACGGAAAATGCGCTTTCCGTAACGAACAGTTATGTTGATAAGATAACCGTACAGGTAACAGGCAAAAGATATGAGGTAGGAAACCTTACTGCAAGCGATTTTACAGCCAGTGCGGATCTGTCGGCTATCACGGCGCCTGGTGAATATAAGGTAAAGGTTAACGTAACACCGGTAAAGGAAAACAGCTGTACGGTTGACGATGAGGGTCTGAGCGTTAAACTCAAGGTCGAAAAGACGGTATCAAAAACGTTCAGTATTTCCGACGGCAGTATGAAGGCTGTAGCTGAAGGCATTACCGCTACGGCGGGTATGAAGATAGACAGCGTTACCGCTGAGCCTTCGACTATAACGCTTACGGGCGACAGCACCGCAATAGACGCAGTGAAATCGGTCGAGATACGTTCTGTATTTGCAGGCGAAACCTCAGAATCGGTTTCTTCAAAAGGTCAGATCGTTCTGCTTGGCAGTAACGGAGATATAATCGAAAATCCCGATATAAAATACGACAACGAGAGCTACACCGTGAATATAACGCTGTATAAGCAAAAAACATTACCGCTTACCGTACAGTTTACGAATGTTCCGTCAAACTTTGATTTAAGCAGTCTTAAATACAGCATCTATCCGGAATCGCTCACTGTTTCTTCACCCGACGATTCACTTGATTCACAGGAGAAGTTCGAGATAGGAACGATAGATCTCAGTCAGCTTACGACCAAGTATTTGCAGAAGCTGACGCTTCCGATAGCTTTACCCGAAGGATATAAGAATATCAGCGGAAACACATCCGCTATGGTTTCGTTTGAGGATGCGGAGAATTACACGTTCCTCAGCTATACTGTCCAGAAGGACAATATCCGTATTATAAACGCACCGGACAATTTTGATGTCGATGTTCTTACAAACGAACTCAGCGTCAATGTTACGGGTCCGGCAGATGAAATAGCGGCGCTTGCGTCCAAGGATATCTATGCGACAATAGACCTTATGGGAACTACTCTTACCGCAGGGCTTAAAGATGTGACTGCGGAATTCACGTTGCGTGGAACCAAGGTCAGAAGCTGGGTTACAGGAGAATACAAGGTATCTATACTGGTAACCGAGAGGGCAGAGGATACTGCGGATTAAAATCGGAACGGAGATGTTTTCTTGAATATTTCATTGCTTTCACAGGCGGTCGGTACGTCTACCGATCCGCTTGAGAATGCGCAGGAGCAGATAAAAGAAGCTGAAACGTTTTTCAATCAAATGATAAACGCTTTTGTAGGATATCTGCCTACGCTGATTGCGGCGGCGATAATACTGATAGTAGGAATAGTTATTTCCAAACTCGTGCTGAAAATGATGAGCAGGGGTATGAAACACGATGTTATCGACAAGACTGTTTCACGCTTTATTTATTCATTGGTCAGAATACTGCTTTATGCGCTGCTTGCTACTATTGTTCTCGCCGTTCTCGGCGTTCCAATGACTTCTATAATAGCGGTGATAGGTACGGCAGGCGTTGCCATCGGACTTGCGCTTCAGGACAGCCTTTCAAATATAGCGGGCGGATTCAGCATAATGCTCACAAAGCCGTTCAAAATAGGAGATTACATCAAGGTCGATGATGTCGAGGGTACGGTTGAAGCAATCAATATGTGGTATACCGAGCTTCATTCATACGATAATAAAGCCATCTTCTATCCCAACGGGCAGATAACATCAAAGAAGGTCACCAACTATACAACGCTTGGAATAAGGCGTGTGGATATGGTATATACGATTTCTTACAACACCGATTTCAGAAAGGCGATGGAGGTTCTCAAAAGCATCACAGACGCTCACGAGCTTATACTTAAAGAGCCTGAGCCGAAAATCAGGATAACCGAGCTTGCCGAGAGTGCTGTAAGAATAACCTGTTATCCGTGGGTAAAGGCTGAGGACTACTGGACGGTATACTTTGACCTTAACGAAGCGGTCAAGGAGCAGTTTGATAAGAACGGTATCGAGATACCCTATAATCAGCTTGATGTGCATCTGAAAAAAGATAATCAGGATGCCGTTACGAAAAAATAAAGCAGGCAATAATGCTTTCGCAGAGCTGTCGCAGGCTCTGCGAATTGTTATATCGGACGATATACGGTAGGGGGATTTGATTTGCAAATGAGAAAAGGAGTTTTTTATGGATAAGATACATCTGAAATCACCGTCAAACTGGATAAACGATCCCAACGGATTTATATATTATAAAGGTAAGTACCATTTGTTCTATCAGCATTTTCCCTATGCGCCGGTATGGGGCAGAATGCACTGGGGACACGCTGTAAGTGACGATCTTGTTACATGGGAGCATAAGGGGATAGCTCTTTATCCTACCAAGAAAAATGACAGGAGCGGATGCTTTTCGGGTAGTGCGGTCGAGCTTGACGGGAAAATGCACATTTTTTATACCGGCATAAATTATCGTGAAGAAGATCCCGAAAATATCAACTGCGCACTGAATTACGGCTTTATAGCGTCACAGATGAAGATTGTTTCGCAAGACGGATATACCTTTGATAATTTCAATGCGAAAACTACGATAATTCAACCTTTGCGTGACAGCACTTCAGGCTCGGAATCCGACACCAGAGATCCTAAGGTATGGCGTGGCAGTGATGCGTGGTATATGATAGTCGGAAGCACCTATGACAACAACGGAAGATTCCTGTTTTTCAAAAGCGAAAATCTTGAAAACTGGGAATATGTGAATTATTGCGAAAAAAGAGGATTCGGCTGTATCTGGGAATGCCCGGATTATTTTGAAGTCAACGGTAAAGGCTTAGTAATCTTTTCACCCATCGGAATACTTGATGATAATATGACGTATGATTCTGCGGCGATATGCTGTTTTGCGGATTTTGACGAAAAAAGCTGTAAAATGACTATGAGCGATGAATACAGTATGTTTGATTACGGCATAGATCTGTATGCGCCGCAGAGCAATATGGACGAAAACGGCAGACATGTAGTTATTGCGTGGGCGAGAATGCCCGAAGCGGTAGGCGATAATGAGAATAAACGCATAGGTATGATGTGTATACCTCGTGTGGTTGACATAAGAAATAATCACATATATTTTTCACCTCACCCAAACATAAGAAAAGCCTTTTCAAAAAAGAGCGGCAAGCCCTCGCATAAATCGGGATATATGCTGAAAACAGCGATAAACAACGGGGAGAGCATAAATATCGGCGGTTATATCATCCGCCGTGAAGATGATATTATCATAACTGATCGTGCAGCGGTTTTTATAAATGATAAAAATTACAGACTTATTGCAAAAACACCTGTTGTGAAAGAGGGGAACAGGCTCGAAATCTATGTCGACAGCAATCTGATAGAAATATATATCAATGACGGGGAATATGTGCTGAGCAGTGTGGTTTACGGATTGTCGGATATAATTGACGGCGGAGAATACGAGATTTTCGTAACGGAATAAATATCTGAAAGGAAATATATTATGGAAGAAAAGAACACAAATGTTTCGCAAACGGAAGAAAATCCGGAGCAGAACAGCCCTGAAATATCGGCTGAGAATGAAAGCACGACCGAAGCGGCAAAAGACGGCGTTAAGACGGCAGTGCCTAAATGGCTTATTGTAATTATAGCGGCTATGGCGGCGGTGATAATAGGGCTTTCGGTAACGCTCGCAGTGATTCTTGCGGGAGGAAAAACCGTTGATGAATCGTCATCATCGCAGAGCGGCACATCCGCAGATAACAGCGAAAACTCATCATTATCCCAAAGCACGCAGAGCGATATTTCGACAGACAGCTCGCAGGGCGCTGTAACGGAAGATGGCATTGTCCTGCAATATTCCGTAGATAATTCGTGGGGCGACGACGGCAATCTGAATTACGGAGTTCAGTTTGGTATCACCAACAATACAAACAGCGGAATTTCGGGCTGGGAGCTGGTCGTTGAAATAGACGGTCTTAAAGGCTGTGAGGGCTGGAACGGCACATACAGCCAAAACGGAAATACAGTAACTGTGACAAATGCCGAATATAACGGGGATATTCAGCCAGGCTCCACTGTGGTTATCGGCTGTAATCTGAATACGGACAAAGAACTGAAAATAAACAGGGCAGAACTTAACAAAACGCAGTGCGTTGTTAAAGCGGGAAATGTAAATCAGAATAATCAGAATAATCAGAATAATCAGAACGCAAACGGTAATGGCACTTCCGAAGCAGATGTTGACGCACTGCTTGAAAGGAGCAAGGACGGCGAACAAGGTGACGACTGGCTTCATACGGACGGAAACAAAGTCCTTGATAAAGACGGTAAGCAGGTGTGGCTTACAGGTGTGAACTGGTTTGGATATAATACCGGCACGAATACATTCGACGGCTTATGGAACAGTGAGCTTAAGTCGTCCGTAAAGGCTATTGCCGATCACGGATTCAACCTTATCCGTGTGCCGATGTCGGCTGAGCTTATAAATTCGTGGGCGGCGGGAGAATATCCCAAGGCAAACTACAACAATGCCTACAATACAGAGCTTAACAGTATGAACAGCCTTCAGATATTCGATTATTTTCTGAAGCTGGCGGAGGAGAACGGTATTAAGGTTATGCCGGACATTCATTCCGCAGAAACAAATGCCTCAGGGCATACGGTGAATCTCTGGTATACCGACAAGGTAAGCGCAGAGGATTATTACAAGGCGCTTGAGTGGATGGCGGATCGTTATAAGGATAATGATACGATAATAGCGTACGATCTCAAGAACGAGCCGCACGGCAAGCCCTATGAAGCGGACAAAGCGGCGATATGGAACGATTCCGATTCGGCTAACAACTGGAAATATGTTGCCGAAACTGCCGCATCAAGAATACTTGCCAAGAATCCGAATGTGCTTATAATGGTAGAGGGTACCGAGATATATCCGACAGATATTAAGAGCAACAAGGATTTCAGCTCGACAAATGACGATGATTACTATTTCAACTGGTGGGGCGGTAATCTCAGGGGCGTAAAGGATTTTCCTGTCAATCTCGGAAAATATCAGAACAAGCTGGTGTATTCTCCGCACGACTACGGTCCTACGGTTTATCAGCAGCCGTGGTTTGAGGGCGACTATGATTTTGACAGCCTTATGCGTGACTGCTGGCAGGACAACTGGTTCTTCATCTACAAGAACAATACCGCACCGCTTCTTATAGGAGAATGGGGCGGATTTATGAAGGAGCCTAATCTTAAATGGATGACCTGTATGCGCCGTCTGATAAGCGAGAACCATCTTAACCACACGTTCTGGTGCTACAATGCCAATTCGGGCGATACGGGCGGACTTGTGCTTGATGATTTTTCAACGTGGGACGAAGAAAAGTACGCATTTGTAAAGGAAGTTCTGTGGCAGGAAAACGGCAAGTTCGTAGGTCTTGATCATAAAATCGCACTCGGTGAAAACGGTATCACGCTGAAGGATGCCAAGGGACTTTAGAGCCTGATAAGCGATGAAATTTAAATGCCGATAACGTCATATCCATCCTTGCTAAAAGGGCAGGGATGGATATGATGTGAGGCAAATAATAAAATATGTATCTGCTTTACGGGACGTTTATTGTCACGAAATGGCGGCAATTTTAAGCTGTAAAAGAAAATCGAAAAATTTTCAAAAAAGTCTTGACATTTCATTTTTATTGTGTTATAATATACAAGCGTCAATGAGATGCGTGCTTTTAAAGCAGTTAATGAATATGCGGGTGTAGTTCAATGGCTAGAATCCCAGCCTTCCAAGCTGGTTGTGTGGGTTCGATTCCCATCACCCGCTCCATAGTTTTCACGAAAGTGAAAACTTATTTATTTTGATAAATATGAAAATGCAGACCATGCGCCACTAGCTCAGCTGGATAGAGCAACCGCCTTCTAAGCGGTAGGTCACAGGTTCGAATCCTGTGTGGCGTGCCATTTATGGTGGGTGTAGCGTAGCTGGTTAACGCGTCGGATTGTGGTCCCGAAGATCGTGGGTTCGAGTCCCATCTCCCACCCCATATTTATTAAGAACGAATGCCGCCTGCGCTGGCTTATAGTGCCGGCGGCATTCGTTTATACTGGGATATAGCCAAGCGGTAAGGCAACGGACTTTGACTCCGTCACTCGTGGGTTCAAATCCCGCTATCCCAGCCAAATAGCGTTTAAACCGCATAACAATGCGGTTTATTTTTTTTACTGACCGAAATGTGACCGTTTTATTTCAAAAAAATTCTGTCAAGTATATTTACAGCACGTTCTTCTTCTCTCGGATAGAGATGAGAATATGTATTCCAAGTGATCTCGACATTACTATGTCCGAGCCTTCTTGCTATTTCTTGTATGTTTATTCCTTCGTTCACTAATAGCGTTGCATGGGTATGTCTAAAATCATGTACTCTGATATGCGGCAAGCCCGCTTTGTTGGCGTACTCAACGTTTTTGTTTGTCACAGTGCTATCTCTGATGCAATCGATTCCGCCACAGATACGATATTCTTCCGTAAAGTTTTCGTCTTGCAACTGCCGTTTCTTTTGTTCGAGCAGTATTTCCATCAGCGGAGCAGGTATCTGTAAATCTCGGTAACTGCTTTTGTTTTTCGGCGGTGTTTCGATGTTTCCTTTTCCGTATTTTTGAGCAATGCTCCTGCGTATATGCATAATATTTCCGTCTATATCAGACCATTTAAGTGCGTATATTTCGCCTTTTCTTGCACCTGTGTAGAATGCAATGTTGAAGAAAACATAATAGCTCCATTCGTTTATAGTGCCTTTTTCCTGTGCTGCTTTCTTTGCTTCGGTGATAAATTTGATGAACTGCTCTGCTGTATAGTATTGTATTTTGTCTTTGGGCTTGAGTTCAAAAGACTCCTTGAAGTTGCCGACTATGGTAAGCGGATTTTTAGGAATGTATCCCATTTTTACTGCATAATTAAGCATCTGCCTAAACTCACCGTAATAATTTCGCAAGGTCGTTTGAGCGAAGCCTATCTTTGCGGTTTCATTTTTCCATTCCTGCATTTGTTTCACTGTAAGCTTTGCCATTTGTTTATCACTAAGCGTTGGCAACACGCCTTTGGTTATGCAATTCTTAATCTTCACAAGTGACGAATATCGTACCTCGTTCTCTTTTGCTAAGATGTACTCATCATATAACTGCTGTACCGTCATTCGTGCCGTTGCCGGCTTTTCTTTGCCGACTTCTTCAAGCAGATTCTGCTCTGCTTGCTTTGCTTCGGCAAGTCCGTAAACGAGCTTTGCTCTGTTGTGTGGCTTTCCGAACTGATCAACGTAGTTTATGCGAACACGGTACTGTTGCAAACCGTCCTTCTTGTTATTTGTTTTCGTGATTGGCATATCATTTCTCCTTGCTATAAGTTACTCCCGACAGTAGTTGCCGGGAGTTTTTTGACCTTATAAACCTTATAAACTATGCTGTAGTTTACTTCAAATTTTCGCCACATTCGGTACATATATCCGGCTCTTGACCTTTTATGTAGCTTGCACCGCATTCTTTGCAATATACAATATCTTCGGCTGTTAATTTTGCGATTGGAATAACAAGTATGTACGCCGCCATTATCGGCGGTTCTGCTCTATAAAATCTCTGAATTGATCGTATAATCTGCACTCCAACGGTGATGTCAGAAAGCGATTGCGTCTATAGAGTTCTTGCATACGCTCAGCGCGAAAGCCTGCTGCTTGCAGAGAAATATTACATGCTTCTGATATTTCTTCTGCTGTATGCAAATTCAATCCCCACAGGACACAAGCGGGTGCTAACAGTCGTGCCGCAAACATATCTGCTTGTATTTCAAGTTCAGGCTTAACTTCCGTACGCGCTCTATTGAGTTGCGTTACATCATCACCTAAATGCCCGAGTAAAAAATGTCCGAGCTCGTGAGCAATTGAAAATCTGCAACGAGATTTCGGCTCTGTATTATTGATTACAATTACTATATCAGAGTTTATGCGGACTATTCTACCGCTTTCATCTTTGCTGAGATAGTTGCAACTATCATCAATAACATCAATGTCGTAAATGCGGCAGATACCGCCTATAGGCACAGGCAATGATCTGATGTTACAATCAAGCAGACACTGCCAGCTTGCGTTACGGACGTTTTTGTATTTTGCATAGTCCATTTAATCACCTCAGGGTTATTGTTTACCTTGAGATGATTTTTATTTACACATTAGTCGTACTTGTCGTTTTGCGGTGTTGCACTTAAAAGCTTTTCTGCTTCGCTCTTTGATATTTTCTTTTCCCCGGGTTCATCGCCTCCGCGTGCGGCGGTTTGAATTGTGACATATTCTTCTTCGTCCGGATCAAGAGGTTCAAGAAGTGTGTCAACAATCGCACTATCTCTTTTGTTGAGTTTTTGATATCTGTCGTACAGTGTAGCCGAAAATAACGTGTTTGGCATTGGTAGTCCGAAACAGTTGGATATTTTTCTTGCTAAATTGATGCTGACTAACTTGTGACCTTCTTCTATTTTTCTTATAGTTGATTCTCTACAGTTAAGCACATTCGCAAATTCAGCCCGGCTCATGTTTTTACTTTCACGCAGATATCTAACAACATCCGATGAAGAACGGTATTCAAGGGGATTATAATTGCTCGGCAATAGTAAGTCGGTATTATTATTACTAATCATTCTCTCCATAGGAACATCTAAACCCATCAACCAAGTTTCGCTAACATTTAATGCTTTTGCGATAGCGAGTGTTGATTTAGACTTTGGAATGTAGACTCCGTTTACATACTGACTAATACGAGCTTTACTAATTCCTGTTTTTTCAGAGAGATCAATTGCTTTCATGTTATTTTTTTTCATTGCTTCTATAAGTCTTTCTTTGAAAGTAGCTACCATTTTATCACCTCTTTTTTTTGTTATTATCGCACAAAGTTAAGTAAATGTCAAGTTTTTTTGAAAAAAGTTAAAGAAATTTTTAAAAAAGTGTTGACATCTCGTGTTAAGCATGCTATACTTATTACAGTTAAGCAAACTTAACAAGGTAGAAAGAGGTGATAATTTGTCGTTTGACTACAGCAAATTGAGAGGGAAAATTAAAGAGAAATGCAAAACACAGGAACGATTTGCAAACATGCTTAATATTTCGCCTGCTTCCCTTTCTGATAAGCTAAATGAGAAAAGCGATTTTTCCCATTCGGAGATAACTCGTGCTTGTCAGATTCTCGATATTCCCGTTGGCAAAATTCCAGATTATTTTTTTTGCGAACAGAGTTAAGCAAACTAAACATAGTAATAAAGTAAGGAGGTGAGAAAGTGCCTAAGTACATTCCTCAAAAAACAATCAACGTCCGCATACCGCAGATAATAGATGTAGACACAGCGATACGGCTGTACTACAGCAAAACGGAGATAAGCAACGCAGAGATCAGAAAACTGTTCGGCAATCTCGGACAGGCGAGAATCAGCAAGCTTAAACAGCTTGTGATCAATGAGATGTGTGAGCGTGATACCGTGCGCTACAACGCTCTGTGCGTAAACACAGAGGTTGCATATGACGTGTGGGGTATAAACATTGACAGACTGACCGCAGGACGTAAAAAGCTACAGCAGTTAGGATTAGGAGGATAATAAGATGAAGAAAGCAAAAATAATCGCCTACATAATCGCCCAGCTCCTGCGCTTGTGGGTAACGGCGTGTGCGGCAGTGATGATGTATGTTCCTATGTCGGCACTGGCTTACGCCCAGAGGGGCTATCGAGCAGTCGGTGGCGAGATGTTACCCGTAGCGATGATAACCGTTGCGGTGTGGTACTTGATGGGACTGCTTCTCAAAGATTGGTGCAAAGGCACACTGGCAATGTTAAGGCTCAGAGAGGAGCATAAAAATGGCAGATAAGCTGATAGCCTGCACTTGCGGCGGACAAGGTGTCACAATAGACGCAGAACCGCCACAGCGAGAAGTAGAGTGGTGCAAAAAGCACGGCTGTGAACCTCGCCGACATTACGCCGTCCGCTGTGATAAATGCGGCAAACAGACACAGCCGTACACCCTAAAAACACCTGCGTGGAAAGAGTGGAACAAACTTAACCGTGAAAAGTGCAAGTTCAAGCTGTTTAACAGCAAGCAAAAAGCTATGGTAATGCGGCGCATAACAGCGATGTTAAAAGACGCTCGTGATGAATGTCCAAACGATGAAACGATAAAGGGATATGCCGAAGATTTATACAACGACATCCTTGTCGCCGCCGAGAAAGGAGCAAGCGATGCCCGAAAAGCTGATAAAAAGTAAGCAACGTGTAAAAGACTTTTCGGAAGTTTTTACGCCAAAGCATATAGTCAAGGACATGTGCAATCTTGTCCCCGAAGAAATGTGGATAAGCGTTGATACAACGTTCCTTGAACCCGCCTGCGGTACGGGAAACTTTCTCGCCGAAATTCTTGAGCGAAAATTCAAGCTCTGTCAGAGTTGGGAAGACGGCCTGCGAGCCTTGAAAAGCGTTTACGGTATGGATATACAGCAGGACAATGTCGAGGAAACGAAGCAGCGGCTGTTTGACATGTATATCAAGCAGTACCCAAAGTCGCCGGCTGTATCGGGGCTGATAGCAGCGCAGATACTTGAAAACAACATCGTATGCGGTGATTTTATCAAGGAGTGGAAAGATGAGCGATCTGGAAGAAGTCGTAGCAGAAGCAAGAAAACACGGAATGTCGTACGGTAAGTACGTTGATATGCTAAAGCAGGAGGGACAAATGACACAGGAACTTAAAGAGCAGATCATAGCAGACTACGAAAGCGGTCTGAGTGCTAATGAGATAGCGAAGAAGCACAAGATCAATCCGACAACAACCCAAAACAACATATCAAACTGGAGGGAAAAAGGCTTGATCAAGTCTGTTCCGGTAGCAGAACCGAAGAAGCCGGCAGAAAACCACGAGCATATCCCTGCACCTGTTGGTAACATTGATATGTCGGCAATAGCAAGGCTTGAAAAGTTACAGCGCCTTGTCAGAGTATTTGGCGATGCAAAGATTGACGGTGTTTTTGCAGACAATGTCGAGAACACATGTGATGTAAGGCTTACGTTAAGCGGCAAGCGATACATAGTGCAGATGAAAGAGGTGCGAGATGTATAAATGCGAACGTTGCGACTGGACAGGCTCAGCATCAGAGCTTGGACACTACACCGAGTATCGAGGAGAATGTCACGGCGCACCTGCGTGGGAAACATTACCGTGTTGTCCGGAGTGCGGATATGATGTTGAGAACATCGAAGAAGAGTAAAAAAAGAGCTCCCCGGAGGGAGCAAAGCAAATTTTACACAAGACCAGTATAACACTGGCAGGAGAAAAAGTCAATATGAGTATCAAAGAAAAACTTACAGCTGAGCTGACAGACGCAAAGCTCGGTAGGTACGAAAACGTTGTTAAGTCCTATGTGCTTGACGAAATCTGCATTTTTGCAAAGCAGAACAGCGAATTTGCACAGGCTATAGAGCAGTCGGACAAGTCTTTTGCCGACTGCCTCAGGGCAAGCGTTGCAGGAGTTAAGGAACACATATCCGATCTCGATTGTTACAAGCGTGCTGTAGCGTTTTACTTTCCCGGTGCTGACATCAAATGCACTATGACGCTTGATCTCGGTGATAACGGATTCAGCAACAGCAAAACTTCCACAGAAGCAGACAGTGGCAAGTTACAGCTTGACCTCGACAGTCTGCTCGACTTCTGAGGTGCCGTATGACAAGAAAAGAAGCCGAAAGCTATACAGACAATTTTCCGCCGCTTACAGCAGAGCTTGAACGTGAGCTTAGAAAGACATTGCCGATTAAGTATCTTATTATAGATAATGACGGCACAGCATATTGCACGGCATGCGAAGAAAAGCTGTATCCCGGTGAGTATGACAGCTCAATCAAACACAGACAGACTACCGTATGCTCGCACTGCGGCGAAACTGTCACTGCAATATACAATCATCACAACTTTCACGGCTCGGTTGTTGAGTGCAAATCAAATGTCGGAGTGTTTTTGTCAGACGGCAAAACCGATAATCTGTACATACGTTTCTACACGGTTACGCTGTTTTTTAATGCTCGTGAAATTATGCCGCATATTGCAATCAATGAGGTTCAGCGGTATTTGTTCACGGCAAATCAGGCGTTCCGTTACGGGCCTAAATACGCATGGGAGAGTAAAAACGGTTACTACACAAAGGTAGTGACAGGCTGGAGGCTGCGAGCAAAATTTAGCGAGCCGGTATTTCCCAATTATAGCGATTACAGCTTCGTTAATTTTCCTGCATTAAAAGGAACAGCTTGTGCTCATTCGGCAATAAGTGAGAACTTCGGAAGCATATCATATCTGAAATTCTGGCAGGCGCACAAAAATGTTGAGGCACTCATTAAGTGTGGCTTATATGGCAGTGCTAAGTACAACGAAGACATAATCGACTGGGCCGAAACCGAACCGCACAAAATGCTCGGCGTAACAAAAGATGTTATGCGGGCAATCCGCAAAGGGCAAATCGGGTACAGAGACTATCTTAGAATAAAAGAAGAATTTCCCAAGATTACCAACCTTTACCGTCTTATAGAAACAAATAAACATATAGGATATTCATTTGGTATACTCGACAACCTCAAGAAGAAACTCAAGACCGACAAATACGAAATTGCGAAGTACATTTTAAAGCAGAATGTATATATCAACGATTATTCGGATTATGTCCGTATAATGCAGAGCTTCAACGCCGATTTCAGCGACAGACAGATATGCTTCCCGAAAAATCTTAAAGCGGCTCACGATCGTGCAGAAGCTATGCGACAGGCACGGGAGCTTGAAGAAAAAGCGAAGAAAAACGCTAAATTTGCCAAGCAACTGAACGCTCTGAAGTTGAAGCGGAAAATGCTTGAGTTTGCAACCGATGAATACTTTATTCGTCAGCCAGACAGCACGGACGAAATAGTCGTCGAAGGTCAGAAGCTAAGCCACTGTGTCGGCGGCTACGCCGAAAGACACGCAACCGGCAAGCTGACAATTATGTTTCTTCGCCGAAAATCCGCACCGGACGAGCCGTACTACACGATGGAGGTATCAAACGACTATAAAATAGTCCAGTGCAGAGGTTATAAAAACAACTGGGTTACAAACGGCGGGCAGGAAAAGCCACAAGAAATAATCAATGTCGAAAAGATGTATCAGCAGTACCTTGACGGTATTGCGGCGAAAAAATCAAAAACGAAATCAAGGAGGAAAACAGCATGACCGAACAGCTTACACTGTATCAGCAGGCTCAGGCGGTGCATCAGGATCTGATGATTCAGGAACAGGTTGCAGCTCAGTCTTTAACGCAGATTGCCATAGACCTTAAAGAAATCAGAGATAGGCGGCTTTATGCAGAACTCGGATATTCCGATTTTGCCGAATACTGCGAAAACGCCACAAAGACGGGAAAAAGACAGGCTTATAATCTCATATCACTTGTTGAACAGTACAAGATAGATGATCTTTCCAGACTTGCGTATCTCGGCAGTACAAAACTGATAGCTCTTAAATCTCTCGGCAAAGATAAGCGAGAGGAGCTTATAGAGAGCGGCAAAGCCGAAGAGATGTCAGTGAGAGAGCTTAAGGAAAAGATAAAGGAGCTTACCGATAAAAACGAACAATTACGCTTTGAGTTTACATCAGTAACTGACGGTGACAAGGATAAAGACAGCAGGATCAATTCGTTACAAGCACGGCTTGACGATACAGGAAATGCTATGCGGCGAACCGCAGAAGAAAATGAAAAGCTGAAGTTACAGATAGCTGAACTTGAAAAGCGTCCTGTTGAAGTGGCAGTTGCCGAACCCTCAGCGGAGGATATTGCAAAAATAAGAGCAGAAGTCGAAGCTGCCGCAAGAGCGGAATACGATAAAAAGCTTGCTGATGAAAAGAAAAAAGTGCAATCGATTGCACACGAAGAAGCAAGTGGCAACAGTAAAGAAATCTTCAAGATTCATCTGAAAAATATACAGCGTGAATTCAATGAAGCGTTAGAGCTTGTAAGCAATGCGTCAGAAAATGAACGCAGCAGTTATATAAAGGCTTTCCGTTCCGTTCTGAATGCGTGCGGGGATTTGATTGCTAAATTATAAGGAGGAAAACCAAATGTCAGTAAAAATCAGCTCACTTGAAATTGAAAATGTCAAGCGAGTAAAAGCGGTACAGTTAACGCCTGCCGAGAACGGTCTTATGATAATCGGCGGTAAGAACAATCAGGGCAAGACATCGGTGCTTGACGCTATTGCATGGGCACTCGGCGGTGACAGGCTGAAACCGTCACAGGCTGTGCGGGAAGGCTCTGTGATTCCGCCCCACATGGAAGTTACGCTCAGCAACGGTATAAAGGTAGTCAGAAGCGGCAATAACAGTACGCTCAAGGTTATTGATCCGGACGGCAACAAGGGCGGTCAGCAGCTGCTCAACGAATTTGTAGAACAGTTTGCACTTGATCTTCCTAAGTTTCTCGACCGGTCAAGCAAGGAAAAGGCGGATACTCTCCTCAGAATAATCGGTGTAGGCGATAAGCTGTACGAACTTGAAACCGAAGAACAGAAGCTGTACAATCAGCGTCACACTATCGGTCAGATAGCGGATCAGAAGAAGAAATACGCTAAGGAAATGCCGGTATTCGCAGATGCTCCGAAAGAGTTTGTGTCTGCAACCGAGCTTATCAGACAGCAGCAGGATATTCTTGCAAGAAACGGCGAAAATCAGCGTAAAAGACAGCTCAGAGAGCAGTACGACAGAGAACTTGAGTTGGCTCGGAAGGCATACGAAGAAGCACAGGCAAGACTTGAAACGGCAACGGTAAACGCTGAAACCGCACATCGTGACGCTGAAGACCTTGCAGACGAGAGCACGGCAGAGCTTGAACAGAGTATAGCAGACATTGAGCAGATAAACGCAAAGGTCCGTGCAAATCTTGACCGTGAAAAAGCTGAACTTGACGCTGAAGCGTATAAAACTCAGTATATACAGCTTACCGAAGAAATACAGTCTGTCAGAAAAGCTAAAACAGATCTTCTTGACGGTGCAGACTTACCGCTTGAGGGCTTGTCGGTAGATAACGGCGAGCTTACATACAACGGTTTTAAATGGGATAATATGTCCGGCTCGGAGCAGCTCAAGGTTGCGACCGCAATTGTCCGCAAGCTCAATCCTAATTGCGGATTTGTGCTTATAGACAAGCTGGAACAGATGGATACCGATACGCTGAACGAATTCGGCAGATGGCTTGAAAGCGAGGGCTTACAGGCAATCGCCACAAGAGTAAGCACGGGTGACGAGTGCAGTATCATAATCGAGGACGGCTATTCAAAGCCGGTTGAAAAGAAAGAAACTACAACATGGAAGGCAGGTACATTCTGATGAGTACAACAAAAACAGAACAGGCACAGACTAAGTGCAGTATAAGATGCAACACTAAAGGCACTGTCGGCATCACAAAGGTGATTATTTCACAGGATAACTACAACAAGATCTGTTTTGTATCCAACATCACAAGAAAGACCATACAGGAAGTAACATCGGAGCTTTTGACTTACGCTCTGAAAAACCTTGAGATATGCGGTGACGACGGTACACCGCTGAACATAAAGCTTTGAAAGGAGCATAACAATGAACATCACTAAAGGCAGAATCGAAACCGCTAAGAAGGTGGTTATATACGGCCCTGAGGGAATAGGCAAGTCAACATTTGCATCGCAGTTTCCCAATCCGTTATTCATCGACACGGAGGGTAGTACAAAGGAAATGGATGTTGCCCGTTTTGATAAACCGACATCGTGGGAAATGCTCAAAAGCCAGATTGAGTATGTCAAGCTCAATAAGCCTTGTGCCACGCTTATAATTGATACGATAGACTGGGCGGAACAGCTTTGTATCAAGTCTATCTGCGATAAGTACGACAAAAAGGGTATCGAGGATTTCGGCTATGGCAACGGCTATGTATACGAAAAGGAAGAGTTCGGCAGGTTCCTTAATCTGCTTGAAGATGTTATCGAAGCCGGAGTTAACGTTGTACTTACAGCTCACGCTATCCTCAGAAAGTTTGAACAGCCCGATGAGCTCGGAAGCTATGACCGCTGGGAGCTGAAGCTCGGCAAGAAGACAACCAATCTTATATCTCCTCTTGTTAAAGAATGGGCTGATATGGTGCTTTTCGCAAACTACAAGACTATTTCGGTAGCGGTTGACAAGGACGGCAAAAAACATAAGGCGCAGGGCGGCAGACGCATAATGTACACGTCACATCATCCCTGCTGGGACGCAAAGAATCGTTACGGTTTGCCGGAAGAAATTCCGATGGAGTACGGGCAGATAAAGCACATTATCGAAAGAAATGTTGCCGCACATCCTGCCGCCACCGTTCAGACCGCATCTGTTGCAAAAGTAGCAGCTGCAGAAAACGCAACAACCGTCACGAATGATAATATAACGCCGGCTCCTGCTCCGGCAATAACGCAGGAAAGCTCAGGAATACCCAAAGCTCTTGCGGACCTTATGACAGCAAACAGCATAACGGAAGAGCAGATAAGAGCGGCAGTAGCAAGCAAGGGCTACTTCCCTGCCGATATGCCGATAAAGGACTATCCCAAGGAATTTATCGAGGGTGTGCTTATCGGGGCATGGGAGCAGGTAAAAGCAATGATAACGGAAATGCTTATGACAGACTATGAGAACGAGGCTTATCCGTTCTGATAAACGAAAGGAGAAATAACACATGAGTGAATTTGAAAAAGAATTAGGCTGGGACGACGTAATTGAGAAAGAAAGCGATTTTACGCTTCTTCCCGCAGGTGACTACGACTTTACGATAACAGGCTTCGAGCGTGCAAGGCATGAGGGAAGCGAAAAACTTCCCCCTTGCAACAAGGCTGTAGTATCTATTCATATAGATGCTCCGGAAGGCTCAACTACAATTCAGCATAATCTGTTTTTGCACAGCAAGTGCGAGGGTATGCTTTCGGCGTTCTTTATCGGCATAGGTCAGAAGAAACACGGCGAACCGCTTCGCATGAACTGGAACAACGTCATCGGTGCCAAAGGTCGTTGTAAGGTGTACATAGATACTTGGAAGAACAAGAACGGCGAAGAAATGCAGTCTAACAGAATAAAAAAATTCTATGAGCCGTCATCGGCACAGACTGTTTCTCAGGCACCTGCAAGCTCTCAGGCGGGTGTATTTACACCGGGTAAATTCTGATGGAATTAAGACCGTATCAGAAAGAAGCCAAAACAGCGGTACTTTCACAGTGGGAGCAGGGCAATTCAAAAACCCTGCTCGTACTGCCTACGGGTTGCGGTAAAACGATAGTTTTTGCAAAAATCGCAGAAGACCGTGTCCGCAACGGCGAAAGGGTACTTATACTTGCGCACAGGGGCGAACTGCTTGAACAGGCGGCAGACAAGATACTGAATGCCTGCGGGCTTGGCTGTGCTGTAGAAAAGGCGGAAGAAAGCTGTATAGGCTCATGGTATCGTATAACAGTAGGCTCTGTACAGTCGCTTATGAGAGAAAAGCGACTTGCACAATTTTCAAAAGACTATTTCAATACGATCATAATTGATGAAGCACATCATTCCATTTCGGACAGCTATCAGAAGATACTCGGATATTTTGATGAAGCAAAGGTACTCGGAGTTACGGCAACGCCGGACAGAGGAGATATGAAAAATCTCGGACAGGTATTCGACAGCCTGGCGTATGAATATACTTTGCCGAGAGCTATCAAAGAAGGGTATCTTTCACCGATAAAGGCACTCACCATTCCTCTGAAACTCGATTTGACAGGTGTCGGTACTCAGGCAGGAGATTATAAGGCGAGTGACATTGACACGGCTCTTGACCCTTATCTGTATCAGATAGCGGATGAAATGCTGAAATATTGCAAGGAACGTAAAACGGTAGTATTTCTGCCGCTTATAAAAACGAGTCAGAAATTCTGCAAGATACTTAACGAAAAAGGCTTCCGCTCGGCAGAAGTCAACGGAAACAGCATTGACAGAGGTACTGTTCTTGCTGATTTCGATAGCGGTAAATATAATGTGCTGTGTAATTCAATGCTTCTGACGGAAGGCTGGGACTGTCCAAGCGTAGATTGCGTAATAGTTCTCAGACCTACTAAGGTAAGAGGGCTGTACTGTCAGATGGTCGGCAGAGGAACAAGGCTTTGTGAGGGTAAGAAAGATCTGTTGCTGCTTGACTTTTTGTGGCACACAGAAAGGCACGAGCTGTGCCGTCCTGCACATCTGATATGTGAAAGCCCTGAAGTTGCCGAAAAGATGACCGAAAATATTGCGGCGGCAGGTATGCCGGTTGATATTGAACAGGCGGAAGAAAAGGCAAAAGAAGATGTAGTTGCTCAGCGTGAGGAAGCGCTTGCAAAACAGCTTGCGGAAATGAAAAAACGAAAGAGAAAACTTGTAGATCCTCTCCAGTATGAAATGAGCATTCAGGCGGAAGACTTATCTTCCTATGTTCCGGCATTCGGCTGGGAGTGTTCTCCTCCGTCGGACAAGCAGAAAACAACGCTTGAAAAGCTCGGTATATTCCCCGATGAGATCGACAATGCCGGTAAAGCTCAGCTTTTGCTGGACAGGCTCGGCAAACGGCGAACTCTCGGACTTACAACACCGAAGCAGATACGTTTTCTCGAAAGCAGGGGCTTTAAGCACGTCGGCACATGGCAGTTTGAAAGTGCAAGAAATCTGATTGACAGAATAGCGGCTAACAACTGGCACGTTCCGAACGGAATAGATCCTGCAAGCTATGAACCGAAGGTGGTGAATAATTCAGATGTCGGAATTTGATTTTGACCTTAACGAAGCACTTAAATATATAAGCCCGTCAGACCTTTCCTATCAGGAATGGGTGAATGTCGGTATGGCACTCAAAGAAGAGGGCTATTCCGTTCCCGTATGGGATAACTGGTCGGCAAATGACAACAGATACCATAAAGGCGAATGTGAAAAGAAATGGGAGAGCTTCAACGGCTCTTCCTCGCCTGTCACGGGCGCTACCATAGTTCAGATGGCTAAGGACAGAGGAATGATGTTCGGCACGGGAGAAGACCGTGAGCTTGACTGGGACGACGAAATATCATACGAACATCACGATGAACACGTTGTTGTAAACAAAAACTGGATAGAGGGCAAAGAAATAAACGCTCCGACAGACTGGCAGCCTCACAGAGAAATAATCAGATACCTTGAAGCATTATTCGAGCAGAGCGAAAATGTCGGATATGTTGTGCAAAGCTACGAAAAAGACGGTAAATTCATACCTGCCAACAAGGGCTATTATGACCGCACGGCAGGTCAGCTTATCGAATCATTGTCGCAGTGTGACGGCGATATAGGCTCTGTTCTCGGTGATTACAACACTCAGGCGGGGGCGTGGATACGTTTCAACCCTCTTGACGGCAAAGGCGTTAAGAATGAAAACGTAACCGAATACAGATATGCGCTTGTCGAAAGCGACAATGTAGATATAGAAAAACAGCACGCCATAATCTGCGAGCTTGAACTGCCTGTAGCTGTGCTTGTATACAGTGGAAAGAAATCGTTGCACGCTATTGTAAAGGTAGATGCCGCAAATTACGATGAATACCGTAAACGTGTAGATTTTCTGTATCAGATATGTCAGAAAAACGGACTGTCACCCGATACGCAGAATCGTAATCCGTCAAGATTATCACGTCTTCCCGGTGTACAGCGTGGTGAAAACAGACAGTACATAGTTGATACCAACATCGGTAAAAACGGTTGGGATGAGTGGCGTGAATGGATAGAAAGTGTAAATGACGACCTGCCCGATACCGAGAGCATGGCTGATGCGTGGAGCAATCTTCCGGAACTTGCGCCGCCGCTTATTGATGGTATACTCAGACAGGGACATAAAATGCTTATCGCAGGACCGTCAAAGGCGGGTAAGTCGTATGCTCTTATAGAAATGTGCTGTGCAATAGCGGAAGGCAAAGAATGGCTTGGCTGGAACTGTACCAAAGGTAGGGTGTTGTATGTAAATCTTGAGCTTGACAGGGCTTCCTGTCTGCACCGTTTCAAAGATGTATATACAACACTTGGCTGGGAACCTGAAAATCTTAGTAATATTGATATATGGAACCTAAGAGGTAAATCTGTGCCGATGGACAAGCTCGCACCGAAACTTATCCGCCGTGCGAGCAAGAAGAACTATATCGCCATTATCATAGACCCGATTTATAAGGTTATTACCGGTGACGAGAACAGCGCAGATCAGATGGCGCATTTCTGCAATCAGTTTGATAAGGTATGCACGGAGCTTGGCTGTGCAGTTATATACTGCCATCACCATTCAAAAGGTGCACAGGGCGGTAAGCGTTCAATGGACAGAGCCTCGGGTTCAGGTGTATTCGCAAGAGATCCCGATGCACTGCTTGACCTTACGGAGCTGGAGCTTACCGACAGCATAATAAAGCACGAAAAAGACAAGATGACCTGCAAGATATGCTATGACCAGCTGAAGAAATGCGGACACGAAGACGATGTTTCACAGGATGATATATGCAGTGCAAAGCAGATGCGTGAAGCGCTCAGAAACGCTGTGCCTGACGCAGATTATAAGCATGTGTGTGATTTCATTACCAAGTGCGAAAAACGCACAGAGAGCCGTACAGCGTGGCGTATAGAAGGCACGCTCCGAGAGTTCCCAAAGTTCCCGCCGGTAAACGTGTGGTTTGATTATCCCGTTCATCGTATAGACAAGACCGACATATTAAAAGACATACAGCCCGATGACGGCAGAGCAGCAGGCTGGCAGAAGAATTTCAGCAAGAAAAAGACCGAAAAGGAACGTAAGGACGAGCGTAAAGAATCGCTCGAAACGGCATTTGATGCTTGCATGATTGACGGCAAGGTTACTTTATCCGGTATGTCCGAGTATATGGGCGTGACCGAAAAGACGGTCCGAAACCGTATAAAAGAGCACGGCGGTTTCTGGATTGACGATAACGAGGTAGGGAAAAAGTCGAAGTGAAAACTTTCACTGCGAGGGAAAATCTCGGTGATTTTCATTTTCACTGTCAGGGAAAATGTCGAGAAAATTTCTTTCACTGCCAGTGAAAAAGTCGAGAATTTTCACTTTCCCTACAGAGTGAAAAAGTCGGTGAATTATCGAGATTTTCACTGTCAGGGAAAATGCTATATACTACGTATATAGGTTTTTTCTTTCCCTGACGGTCACAGGGTGAAGTAGTCGTGCGACAGCTACGCACGACGACTCCTTCCCCTGACTGTGACAAAAGCACTGATTAAAAATCCAAAAGGAGATGTTAATATATGGATAATAGCTTGAGCTTTTTTATGCCGATGATACCGCCTACGGTAACGGCGCAGGAACACAAAGTAACGGTTTCTCACGGCAAGCCGATATTCTATGATCCGCCCGAAGTCAGATCAGCAAAGGCTAAACTGACAGCGTACCTTTCTCAGCATAAACCCGACAAGCCGTATAAAAAGGGCGTAAGGCTGACGGCAAAGTGGCTGTTCCCAAAAGAACGGCATAAAGACGGAGAGTATCGTATAACAAAGCCCGATACCGACAATCTTCAGAAAATGCTGAAGGACTGCATGACTGTTTGCGGTTTCTGGACTGATGATGCGCTTGTCGCAAGTGAGATATGCGAAAAGTTCTGGGCGGCAAATCCCGGAATATATATCAAAGTCGAGGTGCTGAAATGACAATAGACGAAGTTCAGCAGGCTATGGTAAGCGGTCAGACCGTAAGGCATACACACGGAGGAATAACCGCCGAATACACAATAAACGGTGTCATATCCCGTTACAGCAAGATAAGAGGCTGGTATTATGTGCTTGAACTTAAAGACAAGAAAGCAGACAGCTTGTCTGTCGTGAATATGGAGGAGGTTGAAAATGACAGAATATATTAAGCGTGAAGTATTGTCAAAAATTATGAACGATATAGCAGGAGATGAAACTTGCCCTATGAACATTGCGGCAGATATTTATTATGCTGTAGATTGCATACCTGCGGCTGATGTCGAGCCTGTAAGGCACGGGTATTGGTGGGTAGGGTATTTCCATGACCGAGTATGCAGCTGTTGTTGCCACCCCGACAACGATCTTGACGATTATCCACATCCGTACTGTCCTAACTGCGGAGCAAAGATGGATAAAAAAGACGGACAAAGGAGATAAATAATGACTAAACGCAAACCCGCAACCGAAACCTGCCTGTTCTGTGGGCGCAAAATTCCCGACAGAAGTAATGCAGAGGCAATCAGAGAGTTTGTTCAGCGTTTTAAAAAGATAGCACGCAAGACAGAGCTAATAGAATTTGGTACGGAACGTATTGTTTCTTATGGCATCTCACCGCAGAAGTTGGATAAACTCGTAAACGAGATGACAAAGGAGGAAACATGAAAGCCTGGATTGTAAATGAAAAATATGAAACAGCTTCTGCAGTTGTTTTCGCTGAAACACGAGGTAAAGCAAAAGCGCTCGCATTATGCACAAGCAGCTGTGAGGACGCAAATTTCTGCGACGTTGAAGTCAGTCGAGCACCTGAAATGGACAAGTATTACGCTGAGGGAAAAACAGAAATGGACTGGTTCAATCCGAAAGACAGAATTGCATTGGTGAAAGAATGCGGATTTTACTGTGAAGAGCCGATAGCAGAATGTTGCAAATCCTGTCCTGCAAAAGATTTTTGCGATGAGGCAGTGCAGGAAAAGGAGCACCCAAATGACCGCTAAAGAATACCTATCACGCTATCACCTTATCAACATACGCATAAATCAAAAGATAGATCAGCAACGACAGCTTCGGGAGCTCGCTACCAACATATCGCCGTCATCCGGAGGAGGACACAGCAGCGGGGTATCGGACAAGGTGGGTACGGCTGTTGCAAAAATTGCAACACTGGAGCAGGAGATAAATGCAGAGATAGACAATCTTATCCGTGTTAAAGCTGAGATAGAGCGCACTGTTTCTGCGGTATCTGACGAGCGGTTAAGGCTGATACTGGCAGCAAGGTACATAAACTGTAACCGATGGGAACAGATAGCTGTTATGCAGAACATAGAGCTTAGATGGTTGTACCGATTACACGGGCGAGCACTCTCGGAAGTAAGTAAAATAATTGACCATTGAAATACACATAAAGAGTGTGATATGATTACGATAGAAAAGAAGCGAAAGCGTAGTGACCGAGGAGCGGCTAATAAGCCGCCAGGTCACCTTTTCTATCAATTATGCGTACAAGAGTATCCATTGGACCTCCTTTTTCTTAGTCGAGCCGTCCGCTCTTCTGATTCTTTCGTGCGGACGGTGACGAATACTTCAAGCACTCTGCAAAGGGTGCTTTTCTTATATCTTAAATTTATGTTAAAAGCATGTTCAAGATGTGGCAAGATCCACAAGCCCGGAGAATGCACAGCCGGGACAAAGTATACGCAGAAGATACGGGACAGCGAAGCCGACAGGTTTCGTAACCGCAAAATATGGCGCAGAAAAGCCGATGAAATACTTGAGCGTGACGGTCACTGCTGCAGGGTGTGCCTGTCGGCAGGTGTTATCAACAGCACGGACCTGTCTGTGCATCATATCGTACCGCTGAAGGTCGATTTTGACCGCAGGCTTGATAACGACAATCTTATAACGCTGTGCCGCTATCATCACGAGGCTGCGGAGCGAGGACGTATCAGCAGGCAGGAACTGGCAACTATGACTTGTACCGTCGATTTTTCACACCACAACATATAGTGGTATAATACTATACACCACAATATATAGTGCACCCCCCTACCCTTGCGATTCCGAAGGGGTCCCGGTCTGACATCTGACCGCCACCTCTTTACACAATATATTCCCAATATGACTTTTGAAAGGAGGTCTGAGTATGCCGAGAGGAGCAAAAACGATCGATAACTGTGCAGGACACAGGACAAAGAAAGAAAAGGAAAGCCGTAAAAATGCGGAGCTGGGACAGCTTACCGGAAAGAAGCTAACAGAGTTTAAGCAGGTGCGAGAGAACGAAACAGCACATAAAGAATTTCAGCGTATCCAGAAGCTGCTTAAGGTTGTCGGAAAAGACGACGCCCTTTATTCGGCAGGGATCAACCGCTATTGTGAGCTTGTATCGGAAATCGAGCAAGTGAAAACGGATATGCTTGTGATACGGCAGACCGCCGATAAATTGAACGCCGCATTTGAAGAACAGCAGGACAAGGAAGAGCTTGACAGCGGTGAAATAATCAAGTTTACAAAGGCATACACAAGCCTTATCACACAGTCGATGAAATGCGACGACAAAATCATGACGAAAAGAAAAATGATGAGCGACATTGAAAAGGAAAATGGCTGGACGGTGCTTTCTGCTATCAGAGCAATACCGAAGCAGGCAGAAAAGCCCGAAGATGACGCTTTAATGAAGATATTACAGGGAGGTGAGAGCAGTGAAACTGTTTGATAAGATATTCAGACGTGATACCGAAGGCACGGATATTGAAGTGGCTTTCGGACTAAAGCAGATAAGCAATATAACGAGAGAACAGGCGCTTGAAATCCCTGCGGTTTCAGCGGCTGTTAATTTTATAGCCGGCACAATAGCAAGCCTGCCGATAAAGCTGTACAACAGCAATGACAAGGTTCAGACAGCGGCGGAAATCACTGAGGATAACCGTCTGTATCTGCTGAATGAAGAATCGGGTGATACTTTGAACCCGACAGAAATAAAGCGTGCGGTTATCCGTGATATGCTCCTTGACGGAACGGGATATATGCACATAGAGCGGAGCGGAAACGAGGTATCGGCTCTCAGATATGTCCGTGACAGTGCTGTAAGCGTGGAGAAAAATTCGGATGCAATCTATAAGACGCTCCGTATGCTCGTTGACGGCAGAGTGTACAATCCGTGGGATTTTGTCATTCTCAGCCGTAACAGCGTTGACGGAGGAAAGGGAGTAAGCATACTTGCCGAAAATCCCACGCTTTTGACATCAAGCTATATGCTGTTACAGCTTGAAAAGGCAATGAGCCGCAGAGGCGGTAACAAGAAGGGCTTTCTGCGTACAGAACGTAAAGTAGACGAGCTAGCGATGCAGACTATACGTGAAGCATGGAGAAAGCTTTATAGCAACAACGGCGACGGTATGATGATACTGCAGAACGGGCTCGACTTCAAGGAAAGTAGCTCCACCGCCGTTGAAATGCAGTTAAATCAGAACAAGGTGACAAATGCCGAGCAGATAGCAATGCTGTTTGGCTTATCTCCCGATGTGCTGTCGGGCAGAGCCGATGACAGAACGTATATCAACAGCATAAGGACAGCCGTACTGCCTGTTGTTTCTGCGCTTGAAATGGCGCTTAACAGGGCACTATTGCTTGAAAAAGAGAAGCATAACAAGTATTTTATCATAGATACTTCCGAGCTTCTGAAAGCGGATATTCTGACACGCTATCAGGCGTATCAGATAGGTCTTGCAGCAAACTTCTTACAGCCGGATGAGATACGCTTCAAGGAAAACCTTGCGCCGCTCGGCCTTGACTTTATCAAGCTCGGACTTAACGATGTGCTGTACGACCCGAAAACACGGCAGATATACACGCCGAATACCGACAGCCACGCTAAAATTGATGATGCGGGCTTGCAAAGCGGCGATGAGGGTGATATAATAGCAGAAAAGAGATACAACGATAAGCACGATGAAAAAGGACTGTTTGCAAGGAAGGACGGCGGTGCGATCAAATCCGTTACGGTCAACGATGACGGCACAGTGAATACGGTTTATAAAGCACAGGCTAAAACAAAATACGCACCGTCACCGCAGAGAAATCACAGCGGTATACAGGTAAAGCCAAAGACTTATGCAAAGCTGTGTGGAGAGTTTAATACGAAGTATCCTATGACAGAGGGCAATCATGTTATAACAGGTAACATCAGGCACGGTAATTATGTATACCGTGCTACTCGTGATGAATATGGAAGCTTAACTATTCACGGAAAGGTTAAAATATAGGTGTGTTTATGGCTAAAGCGATTGAAGAGTATACCGAGTTTCAGAAATACGTTAAAGCAAAGTTCAATATTCCAAGCACAGATGAGGCTGATTATTTGTTTCTTTTTAATGCACCTGAGCAGTATAAGGTAGAGCCTTTAATGCTGGAGTATGTTAAAAGCCACAAAGACGCAACTGTCGAAGAGCTGCTGTCTTACTTTGACAGTATCGTTCCCCCGGGCTTACCACCCTGCGCTTCTGAATGGGAAGATGACGAGGACGAAGAATGAAATTGAATATGACGACCGCTCTTAACAAGAGCGGTTTTCTTATACCCGTGTGCAATTGATTGCACAAAACTTAATAATTTTACCGCTCCACGAGGGCGGTATTTTTATACCTGAAATATGAAAGTGAGGTTTTTAAACATGAACAAAATTAAGAAAGTTATTATTGCCGCAGTCGGTGTTTTACTGTCAGCGGTTCTTCTGTGTGGTTGTACCGAAGCGAGTAGAGTAACATACAATGTGCAGAAAGAAGCTGATAATTTCAATGTAACAAGGCGGCTGTCGGTTATAAACGCAAGAAGCGATAAACCTGTACTTGAAATTATCGGCAACTTTTCTCTTTCAAACAACAGCAAGAATGAGCTGGTTGTAACAATAGAAACAGCTCCAAATGTGTATAAAGTTGATTATGTGTATCTTAACGACTGGACAATGTACACTGTAGAAGATGTAAGTGGAGCATACGTTGACAAATATCATTACGAGATCAATTTCTTGCCTGAAATGATTGTGCCGATTACATTCACAAGCAAAGACTGATAATTTTACCACTCTGCAAAGAGCGGTATTTTTATACTCAAAAACAGAAAGGAGTGATAAAAATGAAAATCGAAATCCGTTCCGCTGATCTTATGCACATCAGCGGATATGTAAACGCTGTCGAGCGTGACAGCAAGCAGCTTCCTGCATCAATGGCACCGGGTATGACAACTCCGTTTGTCGAGCGTATCGTAAGCGGTACGTTTGCGAAAAGTCTTAAGGATCATCCAAAGGTCGAACTGAGATTTAATCACAGCAAGGTGCTTGACACTACAGACGGAACGCTTAAACTGCGTGAAGATAGCATAGGACTGCACGCAGAAGCCGACATCACCGACAGAGAGGTAATTGCAGAGGCAAGAGCAGGACATCTGACAGGGTGGAGCTTCGGCTTTTCGGGAGCACAGGCGCACATTGAGCCGTGTGACGAGGGAGTTCAGCGCAGAATGATTACGGGATTGACACTGCACGAGGTGTCAATCCTCAACCGCAATCCCGCATATATTGCCACATCAATAGAAACAAGAGGCGAGGAAACGACCGTGACGGAACAGCGCAGTGCCGAAAACGATACGGTCGAAGTAACAGATGAAATCCGGGAGTTTATCCCCGATTACAGCAAGGAAATAGAAATCTTACAGCTTATGTCGGATTACTCCGACGGAAAGGAAACAGTATGAATTTAAAAGCACTCATCGAAAAGAGAAATGCTCTTATCGCTGATATGAAGTCACTCTGCGATAAGGCTACAGCAGAAACAAGAGCGATGACAACAGAGGAGCAGACAGACTATGACGCTAAGAAGTCGGAAGTCGAAGCGCTGAACAAGACAATCCGCTCAATCGAGGAGCAGAACGCTCTTAATCTGAACTCTGCAAAGGCTGACGGCACAGCAACCGACAAGGAGCAGGCGGAAACAAGAGCTTTCGAAAATTATCTGCGTACAGGTCAGATAGTCGAAACAAGAGAAGATGTCAATCTGACAAAGGGCGATAACGGCGCAGTCATCCCTGCAACTATCGCAAACAAGATAATCCGTAAGGTTATCGACATCTGCCCTATCTATCAGATGGCAACAAGATACACGCTTGCAGGTACTCTCTCGATTCCCTACTACGACGAAGGAACGCAGGCTATCTCAATGGCGTATGCCACAGAATTCACGGACCTTGCAAGCACATCGGGTAAGTTCCTCAGCATTGAACTCAAGGGCTATCTTGCAGGCGCACTCTCTAAGGTTTCAAGAAGCCTCATCAACAATTCGCAGTTTGACATCGTTTCTTACGTTATAAACGAGGTTTCGACTGCGGCGGCAAAGTGGATCGAAAACCAGCTTATCAACGGCACAGCAAGTAAGATAGACGGTCTTGCCGCAGGCGTTACACAGGTGGTAACGACCGCATCGGCTACAGCTATCACAGCAGACGAGCTTATCGACCTGCAGGAAACAATTCCCGACGTATATCAGGATAACGCCTGCTGGATCATGAATAAGGCTACAAGAACCGCTATAAGAAAGCTCAAGGACAACGAGGGCAGATATATCCTCAATCCCGATGCAACGGCAAAGTGGGGCTATACACTTTTCGGCAAGCCCGTATACACAACCGACAGCGTATCGGCTATTGCTTCCGAAAAGACAGCTATCTACTACGGCGATATGAGCGGCCTTGCCGTTAAGACCTCCGAAGATGTGTCTATCCAGATACTCAACGAAAAGTACGCAACACAGCACGCTGTCGGCGTTATCGCATGGGTGGAGATTGATGCAAAGGTTGAGAATGCTCAGAAGATAGCCGCCCTTAAAATGAAGAAAGCAGGAGACTAATAACCTATGACAGTAAAGGCAACGACCAACTTTTCAGGCACCGTCAGTATGGCAAAGGGCGAGGAGCGTGAGATCCCTGCCGGTCCTGTGCTGAACGACCTGCTTTCCTGCGGGTACATAGTGCCTGTAGACAAGGAGGAGAAAAGTGAAGCTAAGCGAGGTAACAAGCGCGAAGATTAAGGCATTCTGCGGTGTCAGCGATGACGAGGACGGAATGCTTGAAATCTGTGCCGGAGCGGCGAAATCCTATATCAAGGGCTATACGGGGCTTGACGATGCGAAAATAGACGAATACGAAGACATCACGGTGGCTTACTTAGTGCTTATAAACGATATGTATTCCTCCCGTGACTTCTCGTCCGACAGAGCGTCACAGAACCCCGTGACCGCTCAGATACTCGCCCTGCACAGCGTAAATCTGTTGAACGGAGTGAATGAGAATGACATTTAACAGAAAAATCACGCTCATATCCTCCGAGCAGAAAAACGGCTCGCAGGGCAAAGCGGACAGGGCGGTAAAGACCGTATACGCAAAGGTTTCCGAGCCTGGCGTAACGGCAAAATATGCCGCCGAAACGGCAGGATACAAGTCGGAACTTACGGTGTATATGTGGAGACGTGAATACAGCGGTCAGTCTGTCGTACAGATTGACGGCAAGCGGTATCACGTTGAAACAACCGGAGCGGCCGACAGCGACCTGCATATAAAGCTGATACTGACGAGAGGAGGCTGACAATGATAACAGAAAAGATTGATTCGGCACTCTCGGCGGTATTTGAGCATTTTTACAGCTATATGCCTGAGTTTGAGGACGGCGAAGAGCCGGAGAAGTATGCGGTGTACAATTTATCGTACAGGGATACGTTCTTCAGCTCCGGCAGGGCAAATATACGGCATTATGCGTTGTCTGTGAGCGTATTTTCGCCGCAGGCAGACATTGAGCTGTATGACAAAACGCAGACGGCGATAGAGAATGTAGGCGGTATATTTACCGGCACTACCGATCTGTCGCAGTTTGATGTTTATCCCAACAGAAAAATTTTAGTCATGGAGTTTACGCTCTATGAGGAAAGGACATAACTATGGCAAAAGTAATACAGGGTACAGATCGTAAGTCTGCTGTATGCACCAAGCGTTTTGCGTATGCGCCGCTGACAACGGATAACGCCGATACGCTGGCATACGGTGACGTGACCGAGATCAAGGACATACTCATCACAATAAAGTACACTCCTAAGATGAACAGCGCATCGCAGTATGCAAGCGGCGTTGAGGTTGACAGCTATGTAGCTAAGGCAGGCGGTACGCTTGACGTAACAATCGTAAACACCAACACCGCCGACGAGGTGGCACTTTTCGGCGCAAAGGTAAATACGTCAACAGGCGTGCTTGAAAGCGGCAAGGACGATGTTGTACCCGATGTAATGTGCATCTACAGCACTATGACATCAGACGGCAAGATAAACCTGTATAAGTTCCCCAAGTGCAAGTTCACTTCACAGGGCGAGAACGTACAGACAACCGATGAGAACGGCGTAACATTCAATAGCCTTGCACTGCAGGCAAACTACAAGGCACTTATCAACACAGGTGTTGATAAGTACTGCGTAAAGGGTCTTGATCCCGTTACAGACAAGGCAAGCATTGACGCATGGTTTGCGACCGCTTCGGGCGTTATCGTGGCTGAAGCGTAAAAAAGTACAGATATGACGGGGCGGGAAACTGCCCCGAAAATTATCTACAGGTGAAAAATGGAGCTAATATTAAGATACATAGAACTGCTTGAATTGTGCCGCAGTGAACTTTACGATCCGTTTCTTGTCGATATGGAGCTGAGGTGCCTTGAAGAGATAGGAATACTGCTCAGGTATAACCATAACCACGATCCGCACACAGGCAGATTTACAAGCGGTAACGGGGTTGACAACGTCGGAGAAAGTGGTATAATAAAACTGGAAGATATTGAAATAGGAAAGTCACTAAGCGCAAAAGCTAAAAATTATAATATTATGGATTTGCAAACCGGTGATACTTTTCATTTTTCAGAAGGAACAAAAATACAAGACGTACAAGTTTTTGCTGGGAAAGGTTCAAAAACTATATTTCGTAAAGCAGATAAATACGCAAAACGTTATGGCGGAAAGCCTAATGACTGGCAACACTGCAAAGGCAAGGGCGTTGTTGATTATTATGGTGAAGAACGTAAAGCCGAAGTACATTGGGTGCAATGCGAAAGCGTAGGCAAGTACGAATTTTTTATAAAGGAGTGGTTGGAATGAAAGTAAAGTATATCGGTAAAGAGCTCGTGGCAATTGAAAAAGGAAAAATCTATAATGTTATATCAGTTGAAAAGGGTTGGTTTCGTATAATGACAGAATTAGATGAAGACTATTTGTTCCCGCCTGAACTTTTTGAAGTAATTGAAAACTAAAATTGTTCGCTTTGTTTTATTCCATATGCATCAATTGCATAAATAACTTAATAATTTCACCGCTCTTTGCAAGGGCGGTATTTTTATACCCAAAAAGGAGCAACAATGTTTACAGAACTTTTAAACAAGAAAATTTACATCACAGATACTTTATATCTGCGATATGACATAAAAGCGTTTATTGAAGCGGAAGAAAAGGGCATCAGCCCGTTTGAACTGACATTTCCTCTGCCGCTTGACTACATCAGAGCGGGGCTTCGGTGTTGCTTTGATGAACTGGGAGCCGACTCTGTAAAGCGTTCCGAGATAGTGGCATATATGATAAAGGAATTGTCGCAGGAATACTTGCAGGACAGGGTGCTTGCCGCAACGACCGCCGCACTTCCTGCGCCGATAGTAGGAAGCAAGCCGACAGAAGAAAAGCCCGACTTTAAGAAGCTCCGCAGTCTGTTTATAGATATTATGGGACGGACGGAGGATGAATTCACATATTCCACGCTCTACGAAATAACGGACAGATGGAACGACTACGCAACGTTTATGGGGTACAAAGCCCCGACAGAGAGGTTTGTGCAGTATGACGATTAAAGACAGCCGTGCGTACAAATACGCCGTGTGGGCGTCAACGGACAACTCCGGTAAGGTCGGAAGATACGTCAGAAAGCAGTGTGCCGAATGGCTGAAAGCTGTCGATGACGGTTATGTAGATGTTCAGGAATGGAACAAGATAACCGCATTGCTCAAAGCCATACAGCACCCGGACTTAGGCCGTGATATGTACTCATCGCTTGAAGATTACAGCCTGCTTTTTATCTATGCGGTGCTTTGCACGAAAACAGACGGGAAGCTGTATTACAGCACGGGACTGCTCGAAATCGCCCGAAAGAACTACAAGACGTTCACAGCGGCGGTAATATTCATCATCGGTATGCTGACACTGCCGAGATTTTCCCGTCTGTTCTCTGTAGCGCCCGACTTAAAGCTGTCAAGCGAACTTAAGGTTGCTATCAAGAAAATCATAAAATCTTCGCCGCTACTGGAAAAGCATTTCAAGGTTATGCGGTCCGAGATCAGATGCTTGATGTGTGATACGGAGTATACGCCGCTTGCGTATAGTAAGGATAAGCTGGACGGTAAGCTGGCACATCTGTTCCTTGCAGATGAAGTCGGGGCTATGGACGGCTATCCGGTTGAAGCAATGCGTTCCTCGCAGATTACGCTTAAGAGCAAGCTCGGAATACTTATTTCCACACAGTACCCGAATGATGATAACGGCTTGAAGGACGAAATAGATATAGCTAAGAAACAGCTTGACGGGGTGTACAGCTCCGGCAAGAAATATTTTGCATTGTTGTATGAGCCGGACATTGAGCTTGTACCCGACTGGAAGACGAACGACAGTGTGCTGTATCAGTCAAACCCTGTAGCTGTCGATAATTCGGACTTGTTTTCGGAACTGAAAGACAACCGTCAACTTGCCGTGCTGTATGAAAACAAGCGTGAGAACTTCCTCTGCAAGCACTGTAATATTCAGTACAAGGGTGTCGGCAGTGAAGGCTATGTTGACCTTATATCCGTGCAAAACTGCTCTGAGGATGTGCCTGATGAATTCTGGCGGGGTAAGATAGTCTATCTCGGACTTGACCTCTCACAGACTGAGGATAACACGGCGCTCGCTATGATATGCTATCACGAGGCTAAGATATATGTTAAAGTGGTATCGTTTGTTCCTGCCGAAAAGGTTGAGGAAAAATCGGTAAAGGAACACGTTAATTACAAGACGCATATTGCAAACGGTGATTGCTTTGCGTGCGGCGATTATATCATAGATTACGGCTTTGTCGAGAATTACATACTGACGCTGAAAGAAAAGTACGGCGTTATAATATCTCAGCTCGGATTCGACCGCTGGAACGCACTATCAACGGTGCAGAAGCTCGAAAGCGCAGATGATCCGATAGAGTGCGTAGAGATACGACAACATTCAAGCGTGCTTCACGCTCCGACAAAGTGGCTCAAAGAGCAGATACTCACAGGAAATGTCGTTTTTGCAAAGAATGAACTGCTTGAAATAAATTTCAGCAACGCACGCTGTACAGAGGACACAAATTTAAATAAATACGTTAATAAAAAGCGCTCTGCCGGCAAGGTCGATATGGTGGTGTCACTGATAAATGCGGTGTATCTGCTTCAGCAGGAGATACTCAACGGCGATTGCGGTGTGTTCGTGCAATATTGACAATCAAAACGACTTTGTGATATAATAATTGCATTATAAAGGAGGATAAATATGAAAAAGTTTTTGTTTTTATTTTTTACTGTTTTAATTGCTATTATTTCAACGGGCTGTTCCGGTTCGCCGGCAGAAGATACGGCAAATAAGTTTATGCAATATTTTAAAGAAGAGGATTTTTATGAAATGGGCAATATATCTTCTTACGGATCAGCTGAACTTATTTTGAGCTATAACGGCATCAACATAATCAATTACGAAGTAAAATCAGTAAGTGAAGGTATGGTAAAGCATAGAGTAAGTGTTTACAATAGAAATGATGATAATTATGAGTTTAATAAAGAAATAGAGAAGACACTGTATCCCGATTACGAAGTAATCAGAGATGATGAGAGTGCGTTTATTTTACAGTCGAAAACCGAAAACATTTTACAGAGTATCGTTATCATGGATGTTGAATACTCAAATCTGCAAGGTGATGTAAAAAGAAACTCTGTCTATGTTGTTGTAGAGCCTAAAAAGCCGGATTCTGAAGAACTTATGGTAACTGAAATCACGGGACTTGTTAATTATTAACATTATTATTGTCCAAAACCGAATAAATCATCCACTCCGAAAGGGGTGGATTTTTTATACCCAAATTTCTGAAAGGAGCGGTTAAATGTCCGATGATTTATTCACTCTTGACTTGTCCGGAATGGACCTTAAAGACCTCATTCAAGTAGTAAACGAAATGGATAGCAAACTGAACAACAAAATCATCCCCGAAATTCTTGAAGAAGTCGGCGATGAACTGATAGACGAAGAACGGCGAATGCTGCAGGGCAGGTCAAATAAAGACGGCTCTCCGACAAAGCTCAGCGGTCTGCTGACGAAGCAGATAACAAAAACAGGCAAGCTGTATAAGGTAAAAGCCGGGTATGACACAGCTACAATTAAAGCACATCCTGAAAGCGTAATTATCGAGTTTGGCAGACCGGGCAAAAAGAGCCGTAAAAAAGGCGGCAGGGATAAGCTCGGCAGAAAAATAGGCGCTGTGCAGGCATACTCGCACATCAGAGCGGCGCTTATATCAAAGAAGAAAGCAATCACGGAGCTTGCAGAAAACCGCTTCCGTGATGAAATAGAAGAACTGTGGGAAAAGGGAGGTAAAAAATAATGGCACAGGAACTTACTGCGAATTTTGGAGCAAACAGCACGAAATTTTCTAAGGGCGTGCAGGAGATAAAAGCTCAACTTACTGAGCTTAACAAAGCCCTTGAAACGAACAAGAAAGAGCTTGCCGATACAAACAAAAAAACAAAGGAATACGAAAAAGAGCTTGATCAGCTGAAGACAGCCGAGAAAGAAAACGGCACAGCTACAGAAGAACAGAAAGCCCGGATGGCAGAGCTTGAAAAGGAGATTGACAAGGCACGCACCAGAGCCGCACAGCTTAAAACCGAGCAGATTGACTTAAAAAACGGGCTTAAAAATACCACAAACGAACTAAAAAAACAAAAAGCAGGCGTTTCCGGTGTTTCCGATGAGATGAAAAAGATGAAAACGCTGATAACCGGCTTTATTGCGGCTTATGGCGGTAAAAAGCTGTGGGATCTGCTGATAGGCTCGAATGCCGAAATGGAGCAGTACACGACATCTCTTGAGGTTATGCTCGGTTCTGCGTCAAAAGCGTCGGCAATGATAGAGAAGATGCGTGAGTTTGCCGCTAAGACACCGCTTACGCTTGAAAACGTAATCTCCGGCGGTTCGCTTCTAATGAGCTATGGTGTGGATGAAAGCAATCTGATTGACACTATGACAAAGCTTGGAGATCTCGCAAGCGGCAACGCCGAAAAAATGGACAGAATAACGCTTGCTTACGGTCAGATGCTTGCAAAGGGCAAGGTCACCGGCGAAGAACTTATGCAGATGACGGAGGCAGGTGTACCGCTTCAGACGGCGCTTGCCGAAAGCATAGGCGTAACCGGTGAAGAGTTCTCAAAAATGGTATCAAAGGGCGAGGTCGGCATAGACGATCTGAACAAGGCTATAACTGGGCTTACAACAGGCAACGGCAAGTTTGCGGGAATGATGGAAAAGCAGTCGCAGACCATGCAGGGCATGCTCAGTACCTTGCAGGATAATCTGTCCGAATTTATGCGTAAAATGGGCGAGGGAGCTTTCGGAGAAGTAAAGTCGGCATTACAGGAAGCGTCCGATCTCTTAGCAGAGTGGGAGGAGGACGGAACACTTGACAAATGGGCGCAGGGAGTAGGCGTTATGCTGAAAAACCTTATCGCCTTTCTGAAAACGGCTATTTCTGTAGGTCTTGACTTCAAGGAAGCAATAATAGCGGGGGCTGTGGCTCTCGGCACGTTTAAAGTCGCTATCGGAATGGGTAATGTCATAAGTGCGGCGGTAGCGTCAATACAGCACTTTACGACAGTTACAAAGGCGGCAACAACGGCACAGGCAACATTTAACGCTGTCGGTGCGGCTAATCCGTATGTGTTTATTGCATCGGTTGCATTGACAGCGATTGCAGGAATAGCGACATTCATTGCCACAACAAACAACGCTACACAATCCGTTGAGGAACTTACGCAGGCGGCTTCTGAACTATCTGACGAGGCGCAGAAATCGGTCGATAAGGCTAAAACGCTTGAAGAAGTAATGGCAAAATACGAATCCGCCGCTACTAAGGTTCAGTCTGTCGCCGAGAAAACACAGACGCTGAAAGACCTGCAGGAACAGCTTAACAGCGCCTATGGCAATACAAAAGAAGCTATAGACCTTGTGAACGGCAGTTATGAAGAAAATATAAAGAAACTGCAGGCGGCAACGGAAGCGGAGAGAGAAAATGCAAGGATTCAAGCGCAGGCGGCTGTAAATAAGAATAATCAGGCACAGAGAGTTCTGACCGAAGAAGGAATAACAAACACAAGAAATAATGTAGGTCAGGAACTTGGTGGTTCCACCATCGGTATCAAGGATATAGAAAACGGCACTATAACTAATCCAAATATAAAAATCGGGAATGCGCCTATCGGAATGGGTACAGGCGGAACAATACGTGTTGTAAAAATCGGAGGCGAAACGTTTGCTGAAAAAGCACAGGCATACAAAGATTATATAGATTATCTTGTGCAGGTAGGACAGAAGGAATCGGAAATATACAATATAGCCGCCGACAAATACAAGGAGTATACAAATTTAGCCGCCCAAGCCGCCGAAGATGAAGCCCTCCTTGCCGCCGCAACAGAAACCACAACAAAGGAAACCAAAGAAAACACCGAGACCAAAAACAATAACATAAAAACCACCGAAGAACTTGCCGACAGCACATTGACGCTCGTCAAGAATCTTAACGAGCTGGCTTCCGCCTACGCAGAGCAGGGGAAGAACGGCAATATATCCTATGACACTATGCTGAAGCTTATAGACGCAGGGTATACGCAGTGTGTCAGCCTTGACAACGAAACAGGCAAAATAAAGCTGAACACAGAAGCGTACAAGGAGCTTGCAAAGGCAAAGCTTGCTTCACAGATAGCGGAGTATGATGCGACAATCGGCACGCCGAATATCAACTCATACTACGATCAGCAGGAATGGGAAGCAAAAAAGGATCTAAGGCTCAAGCGTGATGCACTGAAGGCGATGTATGACAACTTCGATACCTATATGGAAGCTGGCAGTTTCAGCGGTACCGGGAATTCGTCCGAGAAGTCAGAAAGCAGTAAAGACAATGAATTCAAAAAGGCTTCGGAGGCATACAAAACCGAAGCGGACAAGAAGATAGCGCTGATAAAGCGTGAGCTTGAAGCAAAGAAAGAGCTTCGTGACGCTACGATAAAAGCGATTGACGATGAAATTGCTGCAAGAAAACGTCTGAACGAAGACAACGACATGGAGAAGCAGATAAACGAGGTCAAGGCTCAGCTAAAATACAGCCAGCTTGACGAGTTTTCCCGTGAGCAGATGGAGAAAAAGTTACAGGGATTGTACGATGATAAGGCGGAAAAGGAATGGCAGAGGAACGCACAGGCTCGTAAGGATGCCGCAAACGCAAAGTATGAAAGCAAGCAGAAAAGCTATAACAATCAGATCAGCGCAATCAATGAGAGCCTGAAAACCGTACAGCAGATAATGTCTGCAATGGCGGACGGTTCAAAATCCGTTGAAAGTATCGTGAACAACAATAATACACGGAACAATACAACAAACGTTAATCTTATCGGTACGGCTCTGACAATGGCTCAGATAACAAAAGCGGTCAAAGACGCACTGATGGACGATATTGTAATCAGATAGGAGTAAAGTATGGAGAAAATCACATTTTCAACCGTTCTCGGTACGGCGGTAACGATAAACGATGTCAACACATCATCTGACGCAGACGGATACATACCACTTCACCTGCTTAGCTTTGAGGGAAATGCGCTCGGATATAAGCACGACAGCTCCGAGCGTGTAGGCTTTGACGGCGCAGGATTTTACGGCGCAAAAGCGAATATCCGTACTATCACCGCAGAAATCGCTCTGCTTCCTCGCAGCGGAAAGCCGGCTACAATGTACGAGCTTCGCAGAAAGCTCCTGCGGTACTTTCCCGCCGGTGTTGAAGGTACGCTGAAATACACGAACAGCGCCGGCAAGACATATCAGATCGAGGGAGTAGTAAGTGAGTTGCCTGCAGTAGAACGGCAGGTAGGAGTGTTGTGCACGGCAAAGATATCAATATTATCTTATGTGCCATTCTGGCGCGTAAAAGCCGATGACGTAGAATTAACTGCCGACGCGGGAGCAACGCAGGATATCAGTTTTACTGCCGGTACAGAAGAAAAGATACCTGCTATGCTAAATGTTTCGGCAACCGTACTGATGTCGGGAACTGACACGCATTCAGCTATAATTACGCTGAGCGGTCAGGATAAAGTGATACCGTACAGCTATATGAGTATTACCGGGAAAGAGCCACAGCGGGGAAGCAAAACGATAACCGGAGAACTTCAATTGACAAAATATCTGAGCACAAGCGAAACGGTAAATATCGACTGGGGACTGCTCGGCAAGGTATATATTCCTCCCACTCAGCGAGCATTTATTGATCTGGTAAAATCGACATCTCAATATGTATACCCGGGATATAACACGTTAACGATAAAAAATAACGCAACAGCGGGCACGATTAAAGCAAAACTGGTACGTTTTGATTATGTAAGGAGCGTCTGATGATTGTAAGAGTATACAATTTTTTATCGGAAGAAAAACCGAAATTTTCACAGAACCTTGTCGGTATCGTATCAGATGTCACAAACTTTAAGTACACTCGCAGAGCGTATGACATTGGAAGCTTTGAGATGACGATACCTACACACGCTGATGAAACCGACTGCATACAACCGGATCGAATGCTGATAGTCGGCGAAAAAATAAAGCAGACATACATAGACGGTGATCCTACGAAACGTATTGTAGTTGGCACGTTTTTGTATGTTACCGAAGTTGAGAAAAAAGACGATACGATAACGGTTACAGGGTATGACTTGAAGTATCTGTTTGCACTCCGTGTCACGCTTTTTCCAAAAGAAGAGCAGGACAAAGGAACATATGGCTATTATGTCACGAGCGGCACTACATTTTCGTGCATCTCGGATATCATTAACTACAATATCGTAAATACTACAGACAGCGACAGACAGATATATGGTATGTTTGGGATAACGATGCCGGTTAATCAGATTAACGCAGACCCGCCGCTTACAGGCATACAGGATGACCGTTACATGACACGTCTTGAGCCTGTCAGCACAGCAATTTTTAATTTGCTAAAAAACTGCAAGACGCATTTTTACGATATGCGGCTGATTATAGATGACAATGCGGAGGACGGTGACAACTACAATCCGCATATGGAATCGAGCGAGGATAAGCCGACTATCATCATAGACGAGAGCAGGTATAACATAAAAAGTTACACACGCAAGGACGGAACATCGGCATACAAAAACGCTATATATGCTGTTGTCGGCAGCGGCGACGCTGTTACAGTGAAATGCGTAAAGCGCCCTGATGATACCGCAAGCGGAGTAAAGCGTAAAGAGGTTGTGCTTGATGTCGATACCGACAGCGTAGCCGAGATAGACAGATACGCACTTAAAGCGGCAGAAGAATATGTGGTATCCGATGACTTTGAGATAGAACCGCTGTTTATGGATGACGAAGCCGAACCTGAGCTTGCGCAGAAGGTATCTATTCGCATTGACAGAGTGGAGTACGAAACGGTCATAACTGAGATTACAGACGAGTATGCAAACGGCAAGCATACGCAAAGCTATGTCTGCGGTGACAAAAAGCTGAAGGTGCTTAATGTGCTGAACAAGGCAACGGCAGGAAATACGCAGAAGATTGTTAATAATAAGATTGCTGCGGGAAATGCCGGCGGTGTCGGCAAGTTCACCAATACCGACAGAAACTGCGAGGTGTTCAACGACTACAAAAACAATGTTGCATCAGCGTACTATTCGCACGCCGAAGGGTATATGACTACGGCTAACGCTCCGCATAGTCATGCGGAAGGGAGCAACACTGTAGCATCCAATCTATCCTGTCATGCAGAAGGCAGTGAAACGACCGCTTCGGGAAATTGTTCTCACGCTGAAAATACTGGCTGTATTGCAAGCGGCAGCAACTCACACGCAGAGGGGTATTACACGAAGGCTACAGGCGAGCATTCGCACGCATCGGGAAATCACACAATTGCGGGGTGGGAGGTCTTTGCACTCGGAATGTATAACAAAAAGGCTGAAGATGTGGCACTTGTTGTTGGCAACGGCTGGGGAAACGATAGCTATGAATATAGGAGTGACGCCCTGACGCTTGACTATAGCGGTAATCTGCATATATCCGGAAAGCTGACGG
>OHDP01000073.1_pt1 | contig 70416 bp, 47 predicted proteins | sample 1567011 | NCBI WGS metagenome assembly OHDP01 (sample SAMEA3879532, study PRJEB24766) | human gut metagenome | biome: human-associated habitat; feature: feces | place: USA | collected 1985/1987
AAAGTCTTTTCAAACCGGGAGAAGACCCGTGTGGCAAGTATGTAAGAGTAGATGGCATTTATTATCAAGTGATTGGCATGTCTTCTTCCGAAGGGGACATGAATATACAGGGACGGGCTTCGGAAGCTGTCACTCTTCCTTTCACTACGATGCAGCAAACATATAATCTGGGAGGACGAATTGATGTGATCTGTTTCACTGCGAAGCATGGAGTCAAAGTGTCTGAAATACAACCCAAAATGGAACAGGTCATTAAAGCCGCACATTATATCTCCCCGGATGACAAACAGGCTGTTATGTGCCTGAATGCCGAAGCTATGTTCTCTATGGTCGATAACCTGTTTACCGGTATCAACCCCGTTCTCCATCAAATAACCCGCCCATTTGGAGAGAGTCTCCCAATGAACCTTTGCGTAAGATGCATCTTTTTCCGCTTTAGCCATAGCAGCCACCATAATCAGCATATTTCCGGCATGTTCAACCGGCAAATCTCCCCCTTTCGCTTGTCCGTTTACAAACGGATAACCGCCCAAATCATGAGCAGGGAAAGGCTTATTCCATTTACCACTCTCACTATAATAGAAGAAAGGATTCAACATTGCTTTCAGCAGATCGGGATTGTAACAAAGAAATAGCGGTGAAACAGCATAATAAATATCCAGCGACCCCACCAACGTAGTAAAATAGAGCAACTCATCACTCGAATTCTTAGACATCTGGAAAGACGAAACGGCCTGACGATATGCCGAAGCACACAGTTCTGCGTACTCTTTACCACCGACACGGCAAGCATTTTCCATCAATTGCCTGTCAAAAGCATAGCACCTTGCCATTGTTTCTTTATATACTTTTTCCGCGTCTTCATATAACCCTTCTATCGTTTTATCTCCGTCCTTATTCCAATAAGGTCGTAGGTCCTCACCGAAATAAGCCATTGTATACAATCCATCGAAAGCCGCAATCAGATGTTGGGGAAACTCACTATTCATTTCCAGCTTCTGTGCTATTGCCGCATAACGTTTTTCATTCGACCGACGCATTCCTTTCAAATCACCTTCTTTCATAAAGTGTGCCCGCATCTCTGCCGCGTCCCCTTGTGCACAAGTAACATTCTCTTTCGCTCCTAAATAGAAATATCCCCAGGCCGGAGCATCCTTCAGCTTATCCACCCATAACTTCTGATTCTCCCGACCAGTCTTCATCATCACCCAACCGTCTTTTTCATACATCTCCGTAGACTGTCCGGCACGAAAGGCTTGAGGATCCATTTCAAAATAAATAGCGACATCATGCTCCTTACCGTCCAAGGCCTTAGCCTGATAAGAAATATAATTAACCGGACGACTTAACAGTTCCAAATCATCCAATAAATAAGGAGCCGTAAATGTCAGTTTCAATTCCACATCTCCACAATCAAAAGTATAATGTGTTTGGGTAGCCTGCACATCCACTGATTTTTGCCAGGCTTCTTTCAGCTCACTATACAGCCCAAAATCTGCAAAGGAAGTACCTCCCCAATTCACGCAACGTGCTGCAAACAAAGCTTTTCCACCTTCCATTGTTTCTAAGATAGAATCCGGAATCTGCACTTTCACGTCGTTGCGTGCCTTCGTTCCCGTACGAACAAGCTCCTTTCCATTAATAAGCAGTTGCATACCGTCATTATACGAATAACGCACAAAAAGTTGTCTATTTTTCACTAAGGAAGGATCGAATGAGACTTCCCTCCTAATCCATAGCCTATTAGTATTCCAAGGAGTACCAACACTCGGTCCGCCTTCCGTGCCAAAAGCAGCGTTTCCTTGTGCCCATGTGCTATCATTGAAAGCAGCCATTTCCCAACCCTCTTCCGGTTGTTCTGTTGTATATTTCCCAATCCATTCCTTCTCGTTAGAAACAGGAGCTATGCCTTCTACCAATATTCCCGGCTCCTCTGCAAATAAGCCGAAATCAATCAATGCACTACCTTTTTTATTCTCACAATGAGCTGCAATAAGGGCTTTCCCTTCCTTCATTGTATTCAAGATAGAATCCGGCAACTCGACTTTTAAATTTGCCGCTGCGCGGTCCGCACTTACGACTAATTTTCCGTTAATATATAATTGAACTATGTCATCATACGAATAACGCAAATAAATCTTCTTGTTCTCAAGCAAATATGGATCAATATCCACGATTTCCCTCCGCACCCATATATCAGTTGAAAGCCACTGCGTTCTCGTTTCACGTCTGTCGCGTGTACCGAATGCACCTTCATTTACCTGCCAATATTGATCATTAAAATCCGGTTGCTCCCAGCCTTCATCCGGTCTAAGAGAGGTGTACTTTCCTTCCCAGCTTTCATAATCGTATGCCATTGTTGCAATGGCTTGCATAGGTAGTTCACGTCTACCCATAAAGCGATACATCGTTCCGTCCACCCGCAGGAAACCGACAAAAGGAAGATTTTTTCCGTTTGTGAAAGTCATATTCTTCTCTGTCAGCTGATCTGCTGTCGACCATAAACGCAGATGCGGGTGGAGCATCAGCAGCGGATAAGCAGGTACACGCAGATCATTTTTAATGGTTTCGTCAGAATAAGGCACACTTTTCGAACAGGCTGCCAACAGGATAGCTAACAAATAAAGGATATACTTTCTCATAATTGTTTTTTATTACAAATAATATATTGTCAGGCACTTAGTCCTAACTAACTTTCAATTTACAGTTTTGCAGTTAATAATGACTGCTATGGATACAGAGAGATACATATCTGCTCAATTCTTCTCATTCTTGATAGAAAATATCTCGACATATAGTAACTAAAGCACCTTAAACGAACCATAAGGAGAACTATTATAACCAAACAGAGCCTATGTTGGAATCACAAAATAAGTTAAGGCAAGAAGCGTTATAGATATAACATATCCTATCCTTTCTATTTTGCTATGCCGAAATAAATAATTAAATACAAACAAAGCAATTACCCAACCAAACACTATTTTAATTAAATCATAATGTTTCTCCAAAGGATTCCAAATATAAAGGTATACATTAAGGAAAAACATTATGAATGTCGCATAATTACATACTATATTCATAATATTAAAAGTTCACACTCCTTTTTGAGTTGATATTTTATCCGTTTGATTAACATTGAATTTACTTTTGCAGGCTTTTCCAGAAGTATCTTTGCCAATTCCGAAGCCTTCTCTGTATTACCTATGCATTTATACAGTTCATACAATTGATAAAGAGGCAAAAAACGACTAGGGCACATATACGAAGCACTCATATAGTATTCTTCAGCCTGTTTATAATCCTTTTTCTCTCTATAAATATCTCCTAATAATAATTCAAGATCATAATCTGCCCAATACTTGCGACACTCCAACGCTACCTTCAAAGCCTTCTCGTATTCTTTGGCTTCCGTGAAAACAGCAGCATAATTATACAGGAAATAAGGATTATCTTTGAACCGATGTTTCAGACTCACATAGTACGGAAGCGCCTCATCACACGAATGGCCAAGAGCCACCTCCGAAGCCTTCTGCCAACTGCGTTCCGACTGTGTACGTGCGCCCAGCCTAACCTGTCCCCAAAAGAAGCCCATCAACGCTGCGGAATATATTATATTCCTGCCCCATGTACCTATCTTTATCCGCTTCAAATAATCAGCAGTCAACATGAGAACGGCAAGAAATGTCACCATCCACGTAAAAGGATACATAAACGGATAGGAAAAGAAAGAGAATACGCCTATTGATAGCAAAATATAAAGAGCTATTTTCTTTTCCTGTGTAGGATTTTGCCTATAACAATACACAAGCGCCCCCACCATACCCAAAAGCAAAGCCAATCCGACAATACCGAAATTAATCAGAACTCCCAAATATTCATTAAAAGGCTGCTTTACATTATCCGCTAACATTGCATAGCGATTTTGCGAACCATATTCTTTGAAATAATCCGCCTGATAGTCCATATATTTAGCCTCGAAACTTCCGACGCCATGTCCTGTCCAAGGAGCATCTTTCACCATTTCCAAGCCACACCGCCAAATCAACAACCGACCATCTGCCGAATCTTTTTTCAACCAATAGGAGCCGATTATTAACAATCCTATCATAGATACCGATAATAAATATCTCCACAATCTCCCATGAACGAATCTTCCACACAAATACATGATACATACCGCAATGACACTTACCATGCCGGATCGCGAATGAGATAAAAATACTGCCAATACCATCACTCCCCCTGCCAACCATCCGGCATATCGAATATACTTATTTCTATGTATGATCAAAAAAACGACAAAAGGCAATCCGGCACAAAGGCAAGCGGCAAATCCTGCCGGATTATCAAAACTACCAGTCACACGGAAGGTTGCATGAGAAGGAAATAAACCTACGTATTGCAATATTCCATAAACAGCCTGCACCCAACAACTGGAAACAATGATACTCCCCCATATCGTCATATCCGTCACTATGGATTTACGCTGCAATGCCAGAAATGCAGCACACACCAGCATCCATAACAGCACAAACAAAACGCAGCACCATTTAGGCACAATATATGCGTCTGTAAATTGGTGGGAATATACAAACATACTGCCTATACATGCTGCGGCAAACAAAAAATGAAAGAGTCTTATCATTTTTATCCTAGTATTAAATCAAGTTCTCATCCTCCAATACCTTTTTCAACCGATAGTAGAGATCCAGTTTATGCTCCCATTCCTTCGGATTATCTGTATCGTTCGATGCCGTTCGTGTCGGACAGCAATGCTTTTCCTCCCAAACAGGCGCCGAAGCCTCATCAAATTCTGCTACTTCCACTTCTATCACGTCCCCGACTTCCAACATTCCTCCATCCCATACCAAATGCATCTCATCAGACACCCGCAATCCACCAACGCTCCAAGACGCACCACTATGCCAAGTAATATTACCAACAAGACCAATTCCATTTTGAGGAATGCCAGCCTTGCTAATTTTATCTTTGCTTTTTACTAAAAGTCCTTTCATATCAATATTCTATATAAGCCCCTTTGACTCAAGCTCGGCTTTAAGCTGTTCGTATTTTACCTTCAATTCTTCCCGATCATAGGTCATCTTCACAACAGGAGATACCGCTGACACTTCAACAACCTTTATCCGGACTCTATCTCCCACTTTCAGTTTTTCATCTACCCAAACGATTCTTCTCGAAGTATCCAAGCCTCCTACATACATACTATCACCGAAAGAGCAATTGCTATGCACCATGACAGATGCCACGTCAGGTGACGTGACAACCACAGGTGACTGATCATTAATAGCTATTTCATATCCTATCATAATTTTTCCGTTGTTGATGATGAATGATTAGGAACAACTTCAATAAAGCGAGGCCTTTTAGCATCCAGACTGTCTTTCAAGGCCCTGGCCTTTGCCATATGTTCTTGCAACTCGGTTCTATACTCCCGCCAAGCTAAAAGAATATCGCGTTCTACCTCAGGCATTAAATCGACAACATGCAAGAATCGCGATAAAATAGCCTCATCTCCCGCAGTTTGATTAATAGGGTCTATATACATAGCCAACCAAGATCGGATAACATCGGGATATTGGGCATATTTTTCTCCAAAAAGCAAACAACCTTCTGTGGAACGTATATACGCATCTCGAAACGACGCATTTAGACGTGCATCACTTTTCATCGCTTCCTCTTCCCGCCTGGTTCTCATCAAATAGAGCATCTTGTCTACTTGCTTTTTACATTCGATAATGTACGCATTATAATCATTATTAATAGGAGCACCGGAAACATTCCCCTCACTTCCCCAATCAACAATACGAAGTTGAATATCCCCCGGTTCTATAACGAAAGAGGTATTATAACGAAACTGTCTACCTTTACTGCAAGAGAGAGAAACCAAAAAAGGTTTCCGGTTGAGCGTTCCTTCGTAATGGAATGTATTACCAACCACCAATATGGTATCTTTAAATGCTTGCTTCATACGTTCAGGTTCTTCAACAAGAGCTGAGTGTTCATATAGAAACACATACTCACCATCCAAAGAACGATCTGGAAACTCACCGCTGATTGTGTATCTTTCTTGCCCGTAAAATAGCTGGGCAACAGAAGCAAATACAATAATTAATAATGTCCGTGTATATTTCATTTTCGCATATATTAAATTTATATCTTTTATCATCTTGTTTCTATCTACCTCAACATATTTGCAATGGACGTAACCAGCACCATCGAAATTATAATTATGCACCCAAAATCTTTCTTTTTATTTATAAGTACATCTACAATTTCCCATAATAAAAGAAAAAACCAAGTTGAAAGATAAACGATATGCAGCGTTACATCTCCTATCGGATATTTCCTGTTTATCATTGATAACAATATATATAAGATACATAGTCCTATATAAATGTTATTCTTGGTCGACAACATCTTTTTAATTGACGTCTTATCTTCCCAGATCATAAGCTATATTGGTTTTTAGTTACTTACTCAAGATTTCATTGTTTCTCCATTCATCAAGGTACAGCTTCTATATACAATTCCGTTTTATCCTTCCCTGTCATAAAATCAATATTCACGCAATAACATAAATAACGCCAAAAGAAAAAAGTGAAAAGCATCTGAACATCCCTATCCGTTTCAAAAGCATCCAAACATTGATGGTTGTTGGCTCGGAACTTTCCCAAAACGACAGTAAAAGGTAAACTGCCGGTTGCTTCATACGCATTACATATTTCCTTAAATAAAGGAGATGTAGCCTGTGACAGTTCCTTCTGATAATAAGTTTCTCCATTCAGTTGTTTTTTGAATTCATAGCCACAAATAATATGATAAGGATCGTACCGTTTCCAATTCGTATGAAGTGAATCAATCGGATGCTCATTAGTCTCTACAAAATAGCTACCAAACATATCCGGATAAAGTTTGCCATTAATAACTTTCAAAGCCTCCTTGTCCACATCAATAATATAATGGAATTTATAATGCAGAAGAGCATCCATCATCAACTTTACTGCTTTTCCGTCAGAACTGCCGTAGTTACGTTGCAATGTAGAACGGAAAAAATTAATCATTTCTGTCTCTATAGCAGACACATCGTTTATTGTAGATGCTTTTGTCTGACAAACAAACAACATTATTCCCAGAAGGAATAAAAAAATACTTCTTTTCATATTCTCCTTATTCACATTTTATTGCTTCACTTGTTTTATTGACTCCTACATAAGGTATCCAATCCTCCTACATAAATACTATCACCGAAAGAGCAATTGCTATGCACCATGACGACTGCCACGTCAGGTGACGTGACAACCACAGGTGACTGATCATTAATAGCTACTTCATATCCTATCATATTTTTCCGTCATTGATGATGAAGAATCGGAACAACCTCAATATGCTTTTTGGTATCTCGTTTGTATTTCCTGTTTATGAAATCAATATGGCTTTGTGGTATATTGGCTCCAAAAATATTCCCCCACTTCACAATTGCCTGCGTTTTAGCATTCACAAACATATAATAATGGAAAGTCGTATCCCACAATTTAAACACAACCTCCCATACTTCATAGCCTATTTTAACCTCCTGCATCATTTTACTGACAATGTCTTCATCTATTGTTTGAAAAGGATCTTGTTCAATTGTGAAACGCCAAGTAGAGAATTCACCAATATCAGAATTTCCACCTTGACTTCCAGCTACTCCCCAATTGGGAACATATGGTGGAAAATTTCTCTTCACATAGCTTTTTATTTGCTTCTTGTTTTTAATCGTTTCCACATAGTGATAATATAGCAGTTTTATTTCATTAGCATTATCTACATAAATGGGAAAATTCCGAAACAGATTTCTAAAATTCATCTCACTTGTTACAATAGACGGACTTCCATAAGTAAACAAATCCATTTGCGCAGATGGAAGAGTATCACAACGGTTGAATACTTCGTTAGCAGTTGCTGTACCAACTATATTAAAAACGATACTAACTAGAAATAAAACGGTTCGCATAATACATATTATTTTTTACCTCAACATATTTGCAATGTACATAACCAGCACCATCGAAATTATAACTATGAAGCTAATATTCTTCTTTCTATTTATTAGTACATCTATTACTTCCCACAATAAAAGAAAAAACCAGGTTGAAAGATAAACGATATGCAGTGTTATATCTCCTATTGGATATTTCCTGTTTATCATTAACAACACTAGATATAAGATACACAGTCCTATATAAATGTTATTCTTGGTCGACAGCATCTTTTTAGCTGGCGTTTTATCTTCCCGGATCATATTCTTTATTGATTCTATTTATTATTAGCAACTTCACGCATCTTCTCAAACACAGCAACAGATGCATTCACACTTAACTTTAACTCATCCGTGATTCTTAATATTTTAGAACACGCTACCGAATATTCCGCAAACTCTTTCGTTTGTTCCACATCTTCGCCCTCACGCATAGCATTCTTCTTTGTCCGATACTTTTTGTATGAATCAAGAAATACAGCATATTCATCCAATGCTACAATAGAATCAACTAATGTACGTTCTCTATCACTGACGTCAAGATAATCCCATATTCTTGAATCACTCTTCATTTCATCGCGACTCTTTGCTAACTTAGCAGAAGAGCCACAACTTGACATGAATATCAATGCCAAGACTATTGCCAAATAAATTTTCAGTCTGTTCATATTATAAAAATGATTTATCACCAATTTATTGATGAAATTAAACTTATACTTCTTATCTTCTCATATCTAGATATAACTTCGTTTTATCCATTCCTGTATAGAAATCTATATTTGCAAAATGACACAAATACTTCCAAAAATAAAGCGTTAGAAACATTTGCACCTCCCGATCATCCTTAAAGCCTTCGCAAATATTCTCCGTATTATTAGCGATCATCCCAAATAGCACAGACGAAGGAGGAATTCCTCCAGTTTCATCTTCAACCTTGGCAATCACCTTCAAAGCGGGATGAACTGCCTGTAATAATTCTCTTTGCCAATATGTAAAACCATCTTCTCGCTTCTTCAATGGCAAGGGGATATCCTCCACTTGCGCTTTATTATACATATACTTTGCGGAATCGACAATTAGACCAACAGAATAAGAATCCTTAACCTGCAACTTCTTTAATGCCTGCCGATAAGCATCAGAACGACGATATGCTGACGGAGAAACACCAGTAGGAACAAACAACATACATGAATCATTCAGGATAGCTCCATCAAGGAAGTAGGAATAAAGTATGCCACCCGTGTAAAGCTTTTCATTTATTCGTTTTAACCTATCCTTGTCTACCTCCAGCAAATAGTTGAAATGGTAGCGTCGCAGGGCTTCTGCAAACAGGCAGACTGCATCTTTATCTCCATAGTTTTTCTCCAACGTTGCTTGAAAGAACACAATCATTTCCGACTCCAAAGACATGATATCCTCTTTCTGCCCAGACGAAGCGAAAACCGACAAAGAGCACAAACACGACATCAAAAGTATGATAGTATACGCTACGATTCTTCTCATTTTCCCGTTTCAATATAAGTTTGTATTTCAAATTATCAATAGATAAATATACCACTATTTTAAACTCTCCACCAAATCATCAAATATACTCATCACAACTTCAGTACTTCCCAAGCCTCGAAAGACTCCGTTTGCATCCATCACAGCAATTGTTGGGAAATATTTTATTGCCAGTTTCTTCACTAAAGAATCCTCTTTAGAAACTTTGAATACCGGGAAAGTATATTTCTTATGGAATATCTTCATATTATTCTCATATTCCCCGTTCTTACTCTCAACAAAAACTCCGGCAATAACAACGTTACCATTCATTCGATGTGTATCATATAAGCTCTGTATCACAGGAAACTTCCGCCAACAGACTCCACAGCCGTTACACCAAAAATCCAATAACACAATTTTGCCCTCCATTTCAGATAAAAACAGCACATCTCCTTTCTCATCGTACAATTTATAATTATCATCCGGAGTACAGATTTTACCTGTAAAAGTTCCATTAAATATTCTATTTGCCCACATGGCACCTCCTTCACAAAACATCCATACCGCACATCCAAATACAATTAAAAAGGAAAAACCTGCTACCTTATTGCGCTTTATAAACAACATATTGCCAATGAGTATACCTGTTATATTAAAAATAAAAGACGGCAAGGAAACCAGTGTGGAAGAATAGTTTATAATCCGTACCGGTCCTTCCAATAAAATAAGAGTCATCAAAGAGACTGCCAATATATTCTTAGCAGAAAGCTTATTGCGATAGGCATAAGCCAATGCCCAAGTAAACAACACAATAGCAGGAAAACCGATGAGAATGGCATGATTCCGAGATACACCTCGAAATACCATTATTACAAGTGCATATATTACTCCCCATAGAAAGGACAATTGTATCATATACCGTATTTTTTTATTCGCATACATATATATGATTAGTATTGCAATAACTGTTAAAAAAAAGATTGTTTCCGCATGTAATAAAGGTAATTTAATCGACACATAGGCAGCTACACTGCCCAATAATACCGTTGCGATATATTTTAGTAGATTCTTTCGGTTCATTTTTAATTGAAATTAAAAGGAGTATTCTTGTTAGTAAATATTTCTAAACATTATATAACACCGCCAAACTTACATATCCCATCACAAGTTTCGGATAGAATGAATCCACAATCCCTTATCTCGTCACACGAATCGCTTACGCAATCGCTATTAGATAAAGGACCACATGTCGTAAAAACAACATTACTTGTTTTACAGTTACAAACTTCTTCTCTTTTTTTCAATATTACTCTATTAGAAGAAAGCATGCTATTCTTCACTTTCCCATTCTCCATCACTAAGTCATTTCCCGTTGCAACTATTGCTCCAATTAGAAATTCATCCCATTTTAATTCATTCCTCGCATATTCCAACCATTGATAAGCAAAAATCTTAAACTCATCAAAAGTCTTCTCATCCGCCTCTATTCCCTTTGCATCAAACCAATTTAGATGTTCTTTTACTGCATCCTTCAACAACAAAATATGCGCGGATTCATTTTCCTCCCATTGATTTTCAAGTAATATTTTATCTATTTTTTCTACCCAAAAATCTTGTTTTTGCTCCGCAGAAAAAGCACGATATACAACTCGTTTCTTGCTATCATCTATTTCCAACCAATTAGCACGAGTCATTACACGAATATCATCAAGATTTTCTTTCGCCCAAGCATCCTCTACGGGATCACAACTATATATTAACTCATCATCTTGTTGACAAGATGACATTCCTAATAATAATATTGTTACTATAAGTAAACTTTTCCTCATTTTCATACACTAATTATTTAACTACTCCTTTTAATTTCAATAAAACAAGATTATTCTTAGCACTTGATTCAACAAATAATGTTTTCAAGAAAGTTCCTTTTTTACCTTGATGTTCAAAAGAAACAGTTATAACACCACTTTTTCCTGGTTCTATAGGTGTTTTAGTCCAACGAGGAACAGTACATCCGCAAGATGCTTTCACTTTATGGATAACAATCGGAACATTTCCTTTATTTGAGAACACAAAATTAACATCTACCTTAGAAGTCTTTTCAGCAACAATAGTACCCAAATCTATTGTTTGTTTTAAAAAAGACAATTCTGACTTGTTTTGAGCTAAAACAGTTAGACTACAAAACAAAAGGAGCAAACCCAATTTCTTCATAACTTATTCAAATTAAACTCATAAATTTCATATTCAATATCAAACTACTTCACTTTTTTTCCTCCTTACTTCCACACCTGCTTTCCCTCCTCATACACAAAAATCCGTTCCTGATTCCCTCGTGTATGATTCTGCAACAGCAGCAACGCCCCTTTAGGAACCCTCTTGTAAACCAGCGAATCCAACATCGCCGTTTGCTGTCCTAACGTCCTCCACCCTCTCTTTGTACAATAAGACAATTCATAGTCATCCAACGAACGAACATAATTATCCCGGTTGGCAGGCGTATAGATTATCTTATCTATCACCTTGGGCGTGCCTAGGTCTAACCCAGTCCAGCCGCCATAGGGTTCCGTGTAGTCAAAAGACGTTTCAGTATTACCGTCGAATGCATTTGTATATTCGTGCGAGCCATCCTGTTGATAGCAACCGGGAGTGCCTATAACTCTACCGCTTAATGGCAACAGTCCACCTGCTTCATAAAACTCTATTTCCGCCACATTACAATGCCCCTTTTCCGGTCCTATATAGCGGACATACCGAAAAGGTGTCAAAGAACGGGAATACGCCATTGTCCGCAACCGTTCGGGTTGCTTTTCTATCAGGAAAAGCACCTCTTTCTGACGAAAATCCGGATCATTACTTCCTTCAAAAACACCTCCTATCATACGTTTCTGATACTTCTCATCTTGCCACAAAGGATATTTAGCAAACAGCGTTACATCCTGAACACTATCTGACGGAGTAAAAACATGAAATTCACCGGAAACAGTCATTTCAAAAGGATCAGTCCAAAAACGAAGCCTTCCCCGTTCATAAGTTGCTATCCGCATGACGGGTTCTATCTGGACATCGCTGAAAGCAAGATGTTTACCATCAAATTCCGCCCATGCCACAGGCTCCCAATCCATGCGGCTGCTGCCACAAAGATAAGCGATACGCGAACGGGGCTTTCCCGAATAAAGCATAGATGCAGGAATCTCCAGTTTCTTTTTGTATGTCTTTGCGTAATCGGCTGTTACGTCAACGATGTGCGGATCTCGGAAGAAAGGTACAACAGTCGTATCCAAGCGTTGCATTTCTGCCTGCATAATACGATTAAGACTGAACGTATTCCGATAAACCTTTATTTTCGAAGCTCCACACATCTTATCCTTACGGACTTCTTTTATCTTATCCGGATACTCCTGAAAATAAAGCGTACCATATTTATCTGTGAACGACACCCACTGATGCCCATCATTCCCACCTCCATGAAGAGGCATAAAATCTATGGCACAAGGAATTCCCAACGCACGACAAACATAAACGACATAATCGGAAAGTTCACGACAACTGCCCGAAACGCTTTGGGCAATCTCCGGCCCTACATGAGGAAGTCCTTGCGGAACCGTAGTTGTAAAGAAGCGGCTACGTTTACGAAGAGAATCGCACAAACAACGGGCAGCAACAAGCGGATCTTCTATATCAAGAACCGTGGAAGCACGCAACGAATCAAGCAAAGGATTATACTTTCGATAAATGTCCTCACGCCAATAGCTTAATGTTTCATCACCAATCCGATAAGGAAGAATATACTCGCAAAAATCAGCAAAAGATACATTCTTCCCCCAAGGCTGTTCCTGCCAAACTTTAAATGCCCAGTCGATGTTATTACATAAATAAGCAGAATCGACTGTCACAACGTCTTTGCAATATTGCAAAGAATCTAAAGAGAATGGTCCATACATCCTTCTGATAGAATCTATCATTGCTTGTGGATATACCTTTTTACTTCGCGCTTCTTGCAAGAGAGTAAAGAAGGTGAGGTATTGTTCCAGCAGCTTACCTTTATAATAGGTATAAGATGGCATATTCTCTATCAGGAAACAAGCTGCCCTATATTTCAAGCTATCCGATGGATTGGATTGATAACGATGTAAAACCTTCTCAAGTTCAACACGATTTTCTCCAGCCTGTGACAAAGCTGCCTCCAACGGAAGTACAATAGCAGTCTCCTTTTTCTTCTCTTGTGAACAAGAATAAAAAAGAGAACCGCCTATAATAACAAAAAGGCAAATAATAGGAATCAGCTTTGTCATTGCTTTCATAATATTATTTTTACACAAAGATACGAGCATAACAAATGCCATTCAAGAGAGCGTTACACTCCTATCCCTGTCATATAGGCATTTATCGGGCATATAGAGCCCTAAAAAAGTCATTTTATATCTAAATTGTAACATTAATATATGAGTTATTATAGTCATCAAACAGCTATTTGAACAAATTATTTCATTTTTTGAACAAAACATTCCATCTAATTGCTGTAAAATCCCTTTCTTTGTTTTTCCTAATTTAAATTATAAACAAGACATGAAAAGCAAGAACAAAAAACAGAGTAGTATCTACATAATTACACTGTTTGGAATATTATTGACCACATTCCTTATTTATAGTTGTAGCACCGATGAATACAACTATACAAATGAGACAGCAACAGAAGTAAACTCAATTGCCAAAACACGCAGCTTGGTCTCTCAAACTTGGAATACAGGAAATGTATTGATAGATTCCGTTGCCAATTCAGACGAGTTTTATGAATTTGAAAGATGTAGCGAACAATTAGCGGACAAGTTTAGTGCTTATACATCCAAACTAAATAATGAAGAATATGACAAACTCATGGAAAGTCTGAATGATGATGAGTATATGGAAGATTTCATCAAAAAAGCGAATCTGGAAGAAGAACTCCGACAAATGGATGAAGCTAAAAAAGGCTTGCTTGAACGTACGGTATTCTTAAGATTGAGTGAAGAGGAACGGTTGTTATTATTCAGGCAATATGCCAAAAGTCGTGGGCTAGCAAAAAGAAAGATATTAAAAACACGCAAAGAAGGAAATGGAAACAGTAAATGTGAAGAATTAAGACAAGCAGCATACGAACAAGCTGAAACAGATTATAATAATGCCATAGCCAAATGCAAAGCAGAATCTCCAACTACTTATTGTTATACACAAGCATTAGCCAACTACAGAAGAAATCAAAGAGCAGCTGATAAAGAATACGAAGAATGTATAAAAGAATAATTATATATATATTTCTATATAATGTAATGTGGATTGCCAGTATTGCAATGTGTTATTTAGATCGCTTTATTGACAACATTAACTATACATTTCAAGATTTTCTAATTATTTTCTTTGAGCTCCTTGCACGAACAACATTTGTGGTAGGAGCTATCAGCCTATTTCCACAAGAACCATATTCTAATAAACGAGTATGGTTTTACTATATGATCATGGGTGGGAGTTTGGCAATTATTGACACATTTATACGATTGGTCGGTACCCTACAAAAATTATTATTTTAATTCGTTCTGCAAAAAATCTTCCAAATCCTCCTCTCCAATCCCCAAACGCTTTCGAACACGAGACTTCATTGTACGATAGGTGCCATCACTAATGCAAAATATAGATAAAATCTCCCCTTTCGTTTTACACATTCGAATGAGCACACATAATACTATATCTCGCGGTGTGAGTTGACAACCTTGCCTTCTCAACCAAGCAAATAAATCAGGATCAATCAGGTGGCACCCCTCTACTAATAAAAGATAATCTTTAACAGATAATTGAGCGATAGAGCGATTCTCAATAAGCATACGAAGAAAAGAAACGCCTTTCTGTTCTGTTGGAGGATCATCCATTAATTGTTGTATTTTTTGAGCTTGAAGAATGGTTTGTCGACGTTCGTCAGCCAATTTTTGATACAATGCAATGGAGACTTTAATCGTGCCGGCTACCATTACACCAACGACAACCAATACAGGAATAGTATATCCCGACAATACAGGCGCTATATCTAAATGAATTTCTTTCGGCATGATGATATAAATCTGATCTGCCGTAATCAAAACAAAAGCGGCTATAAACTGCCAGTCTATTACTTCAGAAATACCGATACGTTCTCCTTTTACACGGAATGTCCATAGTAATGCCCCCACAAAGAGTGTCAGCCACATCAATAGATGTATAGAAGATGAAAACGCATCAACATACATTTCAGGGAAAAACGCCTGAAATATATAAGCAGCCAACAGAATCGCGCAACAAAGCAAGCCTCCTGACAGTAATTGTTTAAAAGAATAAATAGACTGTTTCATCATTCTCTTTATCTTGTGCTCTTGAATCACAAATATAAGAAAAAAGTATCTTTACATCATTAATCGACCTCTATATTTTTACCGAAAAACAAAAAAGCCCTATATTATCATACGAAATGATTACAGCCTTCACCGCTTCCACCTTCTTCCCGAAACCTCTGTCCAGAGCAGGAAAGCGGGTGAAAGCGACCATGCAAAAGCCATTCTATCACGCTTTCACCACTTTCACCGACACACTTCAAATCGACGCTTACTCAAATCGTTTCCATTTACCGCCGGAGCACATCACGAGATACCCCGTAATAACCCGCTGCCGCCACATAAATCGGCTGCATACGTTTGCCGATATTTTTCAATTTGCCTTCTTCCAGCAATCGCCGGAGATGACGATTCGCCGTAGTCCGTGTCATGCAGCATACTTCCTGAAAATCATAACGAAGCATTACGTCATGATCGGCGAAATATTCCTTCAGCCGCATATCTATCTCCACCTCCGACAAAGACTCCGAATGGCGCGCATACTTACTCCGGCTGGCTTTGACACCTACCAATTCACCCCGCAGGCGAGCATCCGGACGGAAACCGATTGTTTTCAGTTCCATCTTCGACCATTTGTTTTTAGTACTGCGGGTCACCTTTTGCGTGCTCCTCAAAATAGGGGCAAAATAGCCTAGCCCCTCGATATGTACCTCGCGTCCTTCACGTAGTTCTTCACCACAAATTTGGGCAAGCATCTCGAACGCATTTTTTACATCACCTACGGAAAGCGAACTGCGTCCGTGAATCATCCGGCACAGTTTATCCGTTCCCACCTTACCATTCAAAAAAATGCGGGGATGCAAACCTTTCTCTTCCGAATCATCGGACTCACCGGGATTCTCATACCAATCGTAAAGTATAGCCATTAGTAGTTAACGTTTTGATAGTGAATATATTTCATGTAAAAACTTTAAGTTTATTATTAAACCACTACCGTGGTTCATTCAAATCACAGTCGTTATCCAATTAGATCACTCTTGTCATTTGATTGGACCACGAAAGTGAATCATCAATAACTCTTCGTCAAAGATACGATAAAAAATAGAGAAAAGGACGATAAGAAGCCGACTTCTTCAGATACGTAGAAATTAATATTTTTTCCGGAGAAATACTTGCAAACCGGTATCATCCTATAGTACCTTCGCAGTATCAGCGCTGAACAATAAACCGATTTTAATCACTTAAAAATAGAAAAAATGATGAATGCAATAACATTGATATGGAAACAGGTATTGAAGGAACTAAAATTGTTTCAAATGAAGGAGAACAAAGAAGATGCAGTTGAGAAAACAGACAAAGAGCCACAGAAAACGCTAAAATGTCATGAAGCTAAATATACCATTCCCCTGCCGGACACTGCACCGCCTAATGGAAGGGAGAAAGAGACAGAACGAAAACAACCGGTCCGATTAACCCAAGAGGTACGTACATTCCTGCAAAAACAGTATGATTTTCGTTACAACCTATTGACGGAAGAAACGGAATATCGTCCTGCCAACAAGCGTGCCGTTCCTTTCGAACCTGTAAGTAAACGGGAACTGAACACTTTCTGCATGGAAGCACACGACCAGGGCATATCCTGCTGGGATAAAGACTTGAGCCGTTACATTTATTCCACTTGTATTCCTGAATACCATCCTTTCCGGCTTTACATGGAAGAACTGCCCGGCTGGGATGGGACAGACAGACTGGAAGCTTTGGCGCAGCGTGTCTCTGACAATCAGCTCTGGATAAAAAGTTTCCATACCTGGATGCTGGGACTCACCGCCCAATGGATGGGCATGACGGGGATACATGCCAACAGTGTAGCCCCCATACTTGTCAGCAGCGAGCAGGGACGACAAAAATCCACATTTTGCAAGGCACTGATGCCGCCGGCATTGTCACGTTATTACATGGACAACCTGAAACTGTCTGCACAAGGAAAACCCGAAAGGTTACTTGCCGAAATGGGACTTCTGAACATGGATGAATTTGACAAGTACGGAACGCAGCAAATGCCATTATTGAAAAATCTGATGCAAATGGCAAACCTGAATATCTGCAAAGCTTATCAAAAGAATTTCCGCAACTTGCCGCGCATCGCTTCTTTCATCGGTACAAGCAACCGTTTTGACTTGCTCACCGATCCCACCGGTAGCCGGCGATTCATCTGCATTGAAGCAGAACATCTGATCGACTGCGAAGGTATCATGCACGATCAGATCTATGCCCAACTGAAAGCTGAACTGCTCTCCGGCATCCGCTATTGGTTCACAAAAGAAGAGGAACGGGAACTGCAACGCCACAATGCTGCTTTTTATCATCCGTGTCCGGCAGAGGAAGTCTTTCATGCCTGCTTCCGGATAGCTGAAAACGACGAAGAGGGAAGCGAACGGCTCTCGGCTTCGGACATATTCAGGAGACTGAAGATATATAACCCCGCTGCCATGCGTGGAAGTAATCCGGTTACGTTCGCGCAAGTTTTGCTTGCGGCAGGGGTCACCCGCAAACATACCAAATATGGGAACGTGTATTTGGTGAAACCGATGAAAGCGGCATAAAGCTCCAAACAGAGGGAGGGTTCACCCGTAAGAAACTGGGAAAGAACTGTTTACAAAGGGGTGAAAGAGGTGAAAAGAGAAAGAGGATATTAAGAGGGAAATAAGCTATAAACAGTAAGATTTTGAATAGAAAATCAGGAAAAACTTGATTATCTATTCAAAATCTTATTGTTTCCGGATATTTATCCTACTATCCATTTACTGCCCGGTATAAACGAAATGATCTTAGTTGTTACAAAACAACAGATAAACGTAACCACTGCGATACATGGTATAGCGGCAACAGTGGGAAGTGCCAGCGTATCTTTGAACACAGTCACCCACAATCCGAGCCAGAATATGTGCATAAGATACATACCATAGCTAAGTTTCGATGTTTCCGTCACCAACTTGGGAGCTTTCGGACGTTTGATACATGTAAACATAAGGAATGTACCCGTTGTGAGAAGCACACAGTTAATCGTACAGAAAGCCCATCCTATTTCTATTACAGGTGTGGAATGGAGTTCGCCGGGTATAGCCTGCACATAGAATGAATAAATAGTCCATACAGCACCGATCACCATTAAAATAGTTCCTATAATGAAACGTTTGGAACGGTTCCAGGTAAGGTGTACACGAATGTAATGCGCCAGAACAAGATAGCCCAGATAACCGGAGAAGTACCACAACATGTGGTATTCATTCCAGAAACATTGTCCCCACACTTCACCGCACCAACGATTGAGATAAGGCATACAGGTTGACAACACAAACAGTCCTATAAAGAAACGCTCTTCTTTAGCCGTGGCTTTTCTCAACCAGGGGGATATAATAGGAATAAATAAGTAAAGGCTTATCAGAGGATACATAAACCACAAGTGTCCGGCTAGCGTCGGGAAATTCAGGAATATCCGCGACAAGTCCTTCATAGATGTTTCTCCGTCTATCTGTCCCCACAACATGGGTAGAGTGCTGTACAGTATCATGAATATGAAAAACGGTGGAAGGATGCGAAGACAGCGCTGGCGATAGAATTGCCACATAGACTGCTCTTCCTTCATCGGTGCAAGCAGGAAGGCGGAGACTATCATGAACAGGGGTACTGCCATACGTGAAAAACCGTCGTATACTGATACCCATAGCCGGTCTGCTTCATTCGCTAGAAAAGACTGCGGGCCTGCCATATCGGTGGATCCGGGAGCACCATAGAAATTCTCACTGGCATGAACAAGGATGACGAGAAAGCATGCAAACACACGGATGTAATCTAAAAAAACAATACGTTTCATTTATTCTAAGTTTTCTAGTTATTAATTTATTCTTTTGTGTTCGGGAACGCAGAGATTCTCAACCGTGCCGCACCCATGGGGATCAATGTTATTTCTTCTTTATCACCTTTCACCGCATCTTCTTCCGGCAATACGCCACACAGTCCTGTTTCGTCTATCTTCCATTCAGGAACCGGACGACCGATAGCTTTTACTTCTAAAGGTACACTGGCTACTGTGAAAGGATAGTTGTCAGTCGGCCAGGATTTACGGATTACCTTGAAATTCTTCAAAGGTTCTTTCTTATCCAATACCAATGAATAATTCCAGGGGCTATCCGGATAGATTTCAGTAGTAGGCCATTTTTTCGAATCAGCACCTTTCTGCCATTTTGAATCACCGATAGCTGTCTCCCGACTGTCTTTCTCTACATATTTCTCTGCAATCTTAAGAGACAAAGTCAAAGGTCCGTAATCTACGCTTACGCTGTTTTTATTAACCTGCCAGGTACGCATAGACAAAGACATCGGAAGAGTCAATTCCACACGATCACCATTCGCCCACTCACGATTGATGCAAAGATATTTTCCCGCTACAGGAGCTGCACTTACTTTCTTGCCATTCACCCGCACTTCCGCCTTTTGAGTCCATGAAGGAATACGGAGATAGAACGGAAAAGCGACCTTTTCACCGGTAGAAACAGTAAAGGCAATAGCTTCTTCAAAAGGATAATTTGTCTCTTCGTGAAGAGTGATTTCCTTGCCGTCACCCACTTTCACTGTAGCTTTGCAAGCTGCATAAATAGCTGTTGCCACTCCGTTGTCGGGAGTTGCCAATACCAGATGTTCGGTGAAGTAAGGCCAGCCTTGTGCATGGTTGTGTTGGCAGCAACGACTGCTGAAAGGATTCATCGAAAGGAACGGTCCACGATTGTCAATGCCCGGATGATGATTCTTCGAATCACTGATGGCATGGTTCGGACAAGTGATATAACGCAATGCCTTGAAATCGGGCATCACGGCAGCCGGATAAGAGTTGAACGCTACTTCCTCACAGTGTTCCGCCCACATGGGATCTCCTGTCATGCAAAGCATGATTTCATCGGAAGCCATTTGTTCTACCAAGCCGCAGGTTTCCACTCCCTGTCGAGGATCGATATATCCCAGACGGGCATTTTCGTCCGCACCGAACATACCTCCGGGAACCTGACCAAAAGTACGCCGAATCAGATGATGGACATTATAAGAGGCTTTCAGCATCGCTGAATCTCCGGTCTGCATATAATAAGTGGCAGGTTCACGGAAACATTGGGCGATATTGACATTGTGCCAGTTAGGTAAGGAGGTGGATTTCGTCCAGTCGGCTGTGTTACGGTGAATCTTCTCGGCTAATTCGAGTAGGAAAGCATCCCCGGTATGGTTGTAAAGCCAGTAGATACTGATGATGTTATCACCGCCACGGCTTTTCTCCCAATAATCTTCCAGAAGCTGGTCGTCGGGAACGGTCATCTGCCACTTGAAGTAATTCGTCATCAGGTCAATGACACGCTGATCTTGAGAATACTCATAATAAGATTGCAGACACCAGAGCATAATCATCTGTGCCCAAAGTTCGCGTTTCCCGTTACGTTCATTGACCGGACCGAAATAGCCATCCGGCTGGCAACTGGCAAATACACCTTCAATCCAATATTTGGTTTCTTCAATCATCTTCGGATCATTCAGGATATATGCTAGATTGCCATACCCTTTGAGCCAGTAAGGGACTTCCTCCCAGCCGTGATCGCCACCAGTTGTCAACCAGGCATTATTATCCTTTTCCAGCCAAGCGCTGATCTCTCCCAAATGTCCGGTCAGACCGTCGCGCTGCAATTCGAGATACTTCTTCACCCAGCCTTCGGGCTGAATACTGCCTACCGGCAACTTTATAAAATTCAACGGTCGAAGCGGAGCGCGATACCCGATATAATTGGTATTGACGGACTGTATGTCCGGTCGGTCCACTACTGTCACCGTACCACTGGAGGAAGCAGACGCACAAGCTGTAACCACCACTCCAAGCACTATCGATGCAAAAAGTCCTTTAGTTTTATTTTTTTTCATTTCGTCTATTCTATTCTCATTTAGATTATTTCAACTCTCATTGCACTGCTTCAAGACGCATATTATCAAGGTCCAGCAGCACTTTCTTTCCTATTCTCCGATAAAAACCATTGCCTATAACTCCATCAAAGAATATACCGGGAACGATTTGGCCAAGAGGATATGTCTTTACAGCTTCCGGTCCAGGCGGCTGCATTAATTTATCATCAAATATTATTGCAGGATCTTTTAAAGTTTTATATGTGATCGCCCGGGCCTGATGCAGCATAACTACCCCGAATGTATTCTTTTTACAGGTAGAAGCAATCGGCAGTTCTTTCTGATGTTTCTCATAAAATGCAGAATCAACTGTAACATATTCATTAGAACCCGTATCCAGATTAGCTGTAAAAGCAACTCCATTGAGTTTTATACGCATATACAAATCGTATTTGTATGCATAAATATTGGGGGCTTTAGGAAGGTGAGCATTGGCCACAGAGACGGGGAAACACATTTTGTTATGTTCGTAATCAGTCTGTATTTTCCCTATCAATTCCATTACCGGCAGTCCAAGAGACACACAATCCGTAAACAATGTACGCACCGAATCTACAACAGTCTGCGCTTTCTTCCTCTTCTTTCTTCTCTTAATTGATGAACCGGATACAAACGGAACACTCGCGGTGTCCGAGTAAATGAAGGCTGGGATATTGTAAAAAGTTATATTTCCAACTTCAATAGAATCAATGATACTCCGGACAGAAATCAAGTCCTCATTGATCGTTACTTTATTCTCGTCAATGTTGTCATATCTAACCCCCATCCCATCCGCCAACTTTCTACTCAGGACACAGTAGGGTCCCACCCCTGTATCAAAGATAGTGCGCTGTAATATTCCATTATATTTTGCTTGAAAAACAAGTCTGTCGCCTTCTTCTATGTCAACAAAAGAAAGTGTAACGTTCCGTTTCATTTTTATAGGAGGCAAGGTCACTGCATATTCAGCATAAGATAAGAAATTCTCTGTAGCAGTTCGCCATTCTTCATATTCTTTTCCGCCTGTAGTTGTCTTTGTAAGACTTTCATTCCAAATTCGTTTCATCTGCAGATAAGTATCCAATGCCTTATCCGTATCCCCTAGTTCGATGTACGCATCAAACAAATTAGAATAAAAAACAAGTGTTTCCTCCCCAAAAGTTGCATAATGGTGAGGTATAAACTGCTCTAAATAGTAGGCGACACTGTCTGTCTTGTTTAAAAATTGCGCCATTCGAAATTTATAGTATAACTCTAAATCAGAAGGGATCGTCGTTGTCTCTGATATTTTTTTGTACAATTCTTTTGATTCAAAATATCTTCCGCTAAACATTAACTTGTCCAGTTTCTGCAACTGTTCAACATCCTCCTGCCCATACAATGTAAGTGGAATTAGTACAAAAATAAAACAGGTGATATAACATGTTTTCCAATATCTCATAATTTATTTCTATTTTCACCTTCTGACAAGAGCTGTCTGATAACAGGCTTATCAAGCTCCGCTACTCCCGCAACCGAGAGCAGGGAGCTGATTCATTAATCCATTATTTATCAACAGAGAATTTGAAGATACATTGGCTTGTATACTTTTCACCCGGGCGAAGTACAGCCGACGGCCATTCCGGTTTGTTCGGAGTATCCGGATATTTCTGTGTTTCGAGACATACGGAAGCACGTTGGTTGTAAGTAATGCCTTTCTTTCCTGTCAGCGAACCATCGAGGAAGTTACCTGCATATACCTGAATACCCGGTTCGTTAGTATAAACGTCGAGTACGATGCCAGTCTTCGGTGATTTCAAAGAAGCGCATTTACGGGTTACGTCGCCTTTCGTGTTCAATACCCAGTTGTGGTCGTAACCGTTACCGTTTTTCAGCTGTACGAAATCATAATCGTTGATACGTTCGCCTACCGGAGTCGGGGTGCGGAAATCCATCGGAGTTCCTTCTACCGGAACGATCTCGCCAGTTGTCATGAAAGTACTATCCACCGGAGTATAATAGTCCGCATCCACCATCAACAGATGACCGGAATTGTTGCCTGCATCACCTTCAAGGTTAAAATAAGAGTGGTTGGTCATATTTACAATCGTCGGTTTGTCTGTTTCCGCTTCGTATTGAATATCGATGGCATTATCGTCCGTCAGTTTCATCACTACCTTACAAGTGATGTTTCCCGGAAAACCTTCTTCACCGTCTTCTGCACGATAAGTCAACTGCAATTCCTGCGGATTCAACAATTCTGCATCAAACACCCGGTATTGGAATCCTTGCGGTCCGCCGTGCAGACAATGACCGTAGTTATTGCGGGGAAGCTGATATTCTACCCCATCCAAAGTGAACTGTCCCTGATTGATACGATTGGCATAACGTCCGATAGTCGCACCGAAATCCGAAGGCTTGCTGATATAGTCCTGAATAGAATCGAAACCGAGAACAACGTCACGCATCTGTCCGTCTTTGTCGGGAACCATCACTGAAACAATACGTCCACCGAAGTTCGTGATACAAACTTCCATGTTGTTCTTGTTACGCAGAGTGAACAAATCAGTCTTCTTTCCATCTACTTCTGTCTGGAATTTACTCTGCAATAAACCGGAATCTGTAGCCTTTTCAGCTTTCGGAGTACAAGCTGCCATTAAAAGGGCGGCAACTGCCCATACACATAACTTTTTCATGATACAATTGTTTTTTTAATATTAGTTTTCAGCTATTCATATTTAGATGCAGACGACGCGGATAACGCGTTTTTTCTAATTTTGCATCAGAAAAAGAGCCGCATCATCCGCGTTATCCGCGTTCAATTTACTATGTCAGCATATTACTGTATACTATTCAATAAATCTACCTTTCCTTCATTAACCAGCTTCAAAATCAACTCACCGAAAAGAGTATTCTGCCAGGCAAACCATGCACGGGTAAATTTCTTCGGATTATCCTTATGGAAAGATTCGTGCATAAAGCCGGTGTCAGCATCCGTGTCCATCAACATCTTAATGCAAGTCTTGATTTCAGCATCATTCTGACTTGTGAAGGCTTTCATCATAATACTCATAGGCCACACCATATCGTAACCGATATGCGGTCCGCCGATTCCTTCGCCTGCCTTGCCTTTAAAGAAATAAGGATTGTCCTCACTCCACACAAAACGGCGGGTATTCTGATAAATCGGATCGTTTACATTCACATCACCCAGATAAGGCATCGCAAGCAAACTCGGCACATTGGCATCGTCCATCAGATGATGATTTCCAAAACCATCTACCTCGAATGCATAGATTTTACCATATTTAGGATGATTATACACCGCATATTTCTTTAAAGCTGTTTCCACCTCCTGCGCCAAGTCCTTACATTCTTTAGACAAAGCTGTCTTCTTGTTTACCTTCTCCAAAATCTCGGCTGCCTTACGCAAAGAAGATACGGCAAAGAAATTGGAAGGAACCAGGAATTGAAGCGTAGTAGCATCGTCCGAAGGACGGAAACTGGAAACAATCAAACCGACAGGTTTCACCGGTGCTCCCAGACCGTCATTGCTTACAGTATCTAGTGCACGTTCCGTCTTACGTTGGAATTTATAAGGGCCTACTCCATCTTTACGTTGCTGTTCTTTGAATGTTTTCAGTACATTAGTGATTGCCTGAATCCATTCTTCGTTGAATATACTTGCATCTCCGGTAGTCTTCCAGTAATGATAAGCCAAGCGCAACGGATAACACAAGGAGTCAATTTCCCATTTACGTTCATGGAGTTCCGGCTTCATATCGGTAAGGTCACTCATCCAATGACCGTCAGGAATAGCGCCGTCATTAAACGCATTTGCATACGGATCGATATTGATACATTTGAACTGGCGGAGAATAACACCTGCCAGCATTTCTTTCAGTTCAGGATCCGCATTAGCTAATTGCACATAAGGCCATACCTGTGCACCGGAGTCGCGTAGCCACATGGCGTGAATATCGCCCGTATATACGAACGTATCCGGTTTGCCATCGCTTCCTTTACGGAAATGTACGGTTGTATCCAGTGTATTCGGGAAACAGTTGGTAAACATCCATGCCAACTTCGCATTCTTCAAAAGTTTCTGTACACGGAGAATTTCCTTCTCTACCGCAGTGGAACGGAACAGACGATTGGATATTTCCGGGCGGTTATCTTTCTGAATAGCATCCGCCAGACATACATGCATTTCCGTCATACGGTTGGAGGCTTGCAGCTCCCCGCCACAGAGAAGCATACCTGCCAGCATACCTGCGCTGATATATTTGATCTGTTTCTTCATGATTACTTCTTCTTTTTAAATTCGTTAGAGAAAGAATAAGGGAAATCGGTCTCTTTGGTACCACGTTGCTGATTGGGTTTCGCATCCATCTTGAAAGAAATGCTAGCGCCATTCAGCAGGTCCTGATGAGTCAGGTAGTTTTTGGTATATTCTTTACCGTTCAATTTCATCGACGAAATGTAACGTTTATCGTCTCCGTTATTCGGAGCGGAGATAGTCACCGTCTTTCCGTTTTCCAGATGCAGCTTCATCTCCTTGAAGTAAGGAGTACCCAAGACATATTCATCCGTACCCGGACATACCGGATAGAATCCCATTGCCGAGAATACATACCAGGCAGAAGTCTGGCCGTTGTCCTCATCACCGCAATAACCGTCGGGAGCTGGAGTATAGAGCTTGTCCATCACTTCACGAATCCAATGTTGCGCTTTCCAGGGTTGGCCGGAATAGTTGTACATATAGAGCATGTGCTGAATCGGTTGGTTGCCATGTGCATAGTTGCCCATGTTCATAATCTGCATTTCACGGATTTCATGAATAACGGCTCCATAATAACTTTCATCGAAAATCGGAGGCAGGATAAATACAGAATCCATCATCTGGTTGAATCCGTCTTTACCTCCCATCAGGTCAATCAGACCTTGAGGATCATGGAATACCGACCAGGTATAATGCCAACTATTACCTTCCGTAAAGGCATCCCCCCACTTCAACGGATTGAACGGAGACTGGAACGTACCGTCTTCATTCTTGCCACGCATCAACTTATGTTTAGGGTCATAGAGATTCTTATAATTCATTGCACGCTTTGCAAAGATTTCAATCTCTTTTTTCGGTTTCTTCAAGGCTTTGCCCAATTGATAGATACACCAGTCATCGTATGCATATTCCAGTGTACGGGCTGCATTCTCGTTAATACCTACATTATAAGGCACATATCCCAATTTATTATAATACTCATGTCCTAATCGTCCGGTAGAACGAACATTCGGATGCACTGCGTTCGCTCCATGTTTCACGGCTTCCCACAATGTCTCGATATCGTATCCTTTCAATCCTTTCAGGTAAGCATCGGCAACTACGGAAGCAGAGTTGTTTCCAACCATACAACCTCTGTGTCCCGGACTTGCCCATTCCGGCAGGAATCCGCTTTCTTTATAAGTGTTCACCAATCCTTCCTGCATCTTCGTATTCATGGATGGATACATCAGGTTAAGGAATGGGAAAAGACAACGGAACGTATCCCAGAAACCGGTATCGGTAAACATATAGCCCGGAAGCACTTCGCCATTATAAGGACTGTAGTGCATCACGTCTCCTTTGGCATCTATCTCATAGAAACTTCTGGGGAACAATACCGAACGATACAGGCAGGAGTAGAATGTACGCAAATGGTCGATATCATCATCTTTCACTTCGATACGTCCCAGTACATCGTTCCATACCTTGCGGCCTTTCGCTGCAATCTGTTCAATGTTGTCCGTACCCAGCTCTTTCAAGTTCAGTTCCGCCTGTTCAGGGCTGATAAAAGAGGAAGCTACACGCACATTTACCTGTTCGCCCTTGCGGGTTTTGAAACCGATCAGTGCACCGGCATGATTGTCTGTCGCTTCCAGTTTGTTGGTGTCAATCACACCACTGGCTACGGCAGCCGTATAAGTAAACGGTTTGTCGAATACTAGTACAAAATAGTTCTTAAAGTTGGCAGGAACACCACCGCTGTTTTTAGTGGTATAACCGATAATCTTGTTCTCCGAAGGGATTACTTTCACAAACGAACCTTTATCAAAGGCGTCTACCACTACATAAGAGTGGTCGTTTTCGGGGAAAGTGAAACGGAAAGCAGCCGCTCTCTCTGTCGGAGCAATTTCGGTCACTACATCATGATCGGCAAGATATACTTTATAATAATAAGGAGTAGCCGTTTCAGCTTTATGAGAGAACCAACTGGCACGCTCATCCTGATTAAATACTGCCTTACCGGTTACCGGCATGATGGCAAATTGACCGTAATCATTGATCCAGGGACTTGGCTGATGGGTTTGTTTGAATCCTCTGATTTTGTCAGCGTCATACGTATACGCCCATCCATCGCCCATTTTACCAGTCTGCGGAACCCAAAAGTTCATTCCCCAAGGCAGCGCAATGGCAGGGTAAGTATTTCCGGTAGATAATGCGTGCTTTGACTGCGTACCAACCAGCGGACTAACATAGTCCACCGGTCCGGTAATTGTTTTTGCAGTCATAGCCCATGCACTAAGTAACGTAAAAGCGAATAGAGCTAGTTTCTTCATGGTATTTTTGTTTTATTTAATCAGTTTTCCTTCAAGCATTTTGATATAATATCCACCTACAACGGAACGTGCCTGGAAGCCTCTTTGATTCGGTTCGTCTGTAAATACCCAGTCGGACATCGGAACACGGTTAGGTGTAACGTTCATAAACAGATATACGGGTTCGATAAATTTCTCAAAGGTAGCTTTGTCATTTGCCAATGTAGCTGTCCACATGATCCAGTCGGTCTTTGTGTATGTTTCACGGTTATCCAACGGAAGACCATATTTATTTTGCTTCGAAAGATAGTAAGCTATTTCCGTTTCTGCAACATTTTTAGGGAAGATTTGCAGATTCAACAGTTTATCCCACACCAAGTTATACTTCTGGCTCCATGTTCCCGGTTTGTCAAATGTAAGACGATAGTGGTCACCATCATCAGCCATTTTCACCCATTCGGCAGCCATTTCTTTCGCTTTCTGTGTGTACTTTTCAGCCACGTCTTTTTTGCCCAGCATATCTGCCAGATAACCGTATGAAGCAACACCCATGATTGCTTTGATAGAAAGGTTGGCATTGTGTGCAAAGTGACCTGCAAAGTCATCGGTACAAAGTTGGTTGGCCGGATCAAGTCCGTTCTCTACCAGATAGTCTGTCCACGTAGTCAGGGTTTCCCAGTGTTTCTGTGCGTAATCCGCATTACCTTCTACCTTTGCAATGGCAGCAGCCAACACTACCATATTACCCGATTCTTCTACCGGCATATCACCGCCATAAGTCTGGCCGTTAGCCAATGGATAAGTACCGACATCATGTGCAGCAAATGGTTTCGCCCATTTTCCGCTTTCGCTATAATAGAAGATATGGTTCATGGTAGCCTTCACCAATTCCGGATTGTAGTATAAAAGCAACGGAGCTCCCGGATAAGTCAGGTCGACTGTTCCGATGGAACCATTACTGAAGTTCTCCTTAGAAAGGAATACCAAGTCGCCGTTCGGAGCCTGTACCAATTTGTGTGCAGCCAATGCCTGACGATAAGCCAATGCACAAAGTTCGGCATATTTACGTCCACCGGCAGCAGTAGCTTCTTCCATCAGCTTCTTGTCGAAAGCAGCGCTGTTCTTCATTTGTGTCTTGTATTCTTTCTCCGCTTTCTGGAATTGGGAAACAATCGTTTCATTGCCCTCACGGTTCCAGTAAGGACGCAGGTTATCACCAAAGTATTGGATAGAATAAATATCATCATATCCGATCAACAGGTGGCCATCAGCTTTTTGTGTTTCGCCCAATGAACGTACCAAAGCCAGTTTATCATAACCGTTTGTGGTAGGAGCTTCCAGTTTATTGGCTACGAAATTCTTGCGCAGCTCTCTGCCGTCACCGATTGCATAAGTACTGTTTTCCTTTTCAGCTGCCAGATAGAAATGTCCCCAGTCGATACGAACATCATCACCCTTTTTCTTCAGAATATCCTGATTACGGCTTCCGGTACGAAGGAATAACAAATCGCCGTCAGTAAAGCTGTCAGCAACAGATTCCTGGTGAGGTTGGTCGATCGCCCATTGCGGAGATGCTTCGAAATACAGTTCAACCTGATGTTTCTTGCCGTCATTGGAAGCTACTTCATAAGAAATATAGTTGACCGGACGTGACAACAAGTCCAGATTATCCATAAACATAGGAGCGGTAAATGTCAGTTTCAAATCTACCGGACCACAAGTAAATGTATAATAAGTCTGCATGGGTTGTACGTCTACAGATGTTTGTTGTGCTGTTTGATGGAAAGAACGATAACCGTCCAATTCTACCAACAATCCGAAATCCAGCAGTCCGTTTCCTACCCGGTTATGACAGTAGCCTGCAATCAGATTTTCACCCGGTTTCAAAGAGGCTACTACTTCTTCTGATAATTTTACTCGTTCGTTCTTTTTACAAGCATTACCTGTATCCACTACCTTGATGCCGTTGATATAGATAATAGCATCATCGTCATGAGAGAATTCAAGATATACATTCTTTCCTGTCAAATCCTCCTGAATATCAGCTACCCGGCGTACCCAGATAAATTCTTCACCCCATTGGGTTTTGGCTGTATGTTCATTCTCCATGGTTCCGAAGGCAGCTTCGCCTTCTTTCCATGCTTTATCATTGAATCCGGTATTCTGCCATCCGTCAGCAGGCTGTTGAGTGGTATACTTTCCTGTCCAGCTACCTTGTTCGGATGTCTTTACCAAAGGACGTAGTTCCAGTTCTTCCGTTCCCATGAAACGGTAGGTTTGTCCGTCTACTTTCGCAACGCCAAGCAAAGGAAAGTCCTTGCCTGTCCAATGTTTCACAGGACTGTCATAGAGATTGTCCGTAGTAGACCATGCACTGGTATAAGGATCGATCGTCACCAGCGGATATGCCGGAGCACGTAATTCATTCTTCTCGTGCTGCTCTATCTGGGTCTCACAGCTACAAAGTACAGAAGCTGTTCCCAGCAACAGCATCATCAGTTGTTGTTTCATAATTTAATTCACCTGTTTATTTAATCTATTTTACCATTCTATCGATACATTCACTCCGGCGGGATCATTCTCGAAACTCAATAAAAGAGTTTTGGAAGATTCATCCCATTCCGGCTGTTCCGCCTTTCCGTTTACCAAGACCTTTCCAGGTTTACGCGGCAAAAGGACTCTTGATACATTCGTTGTATGTAACGGGCTTTTAGCTACAAACGAGTAGCTCTGCTTCCCTACTTTTTCATCATAAATGCGAGAGGCTCCACAAAGTACCTTTGCTTTCACTTTACCCAATACTTTATTCAAATCGTACAAATACCCCTGTTCACCGGGATTAATCTGCTTGACTGTCAATACCGGCAAGTCTTTGTCGAACAAATCGATATACAATCCCGACAGTTTCAAAGGCTCTTTAGAAGAACTCTCATCCATTACTGCCGCAATCGTATAAGGACCACGTTCCACCATAAAATTGTTTTTGATTTCTATCTTCTTACCAGTTTTGCTCTCATAAGCGGATACAATCGTTTCAAAGTATTTCCGGTCGTTTCCGCCTTTTAATACAAAATGTTTCGGATCTTCGCGCATGACAATCACGGTGCCTTTCCCAAACCGATAGGTTCCGTCACCGGGATTACGGGACAAACCCATCGCCTCAAACAGATGTTCCGAAGGAGCTTTGTATACGTTTCCTGCCGTATTCCACCATTCTAAAACTGTTTGATAAGGATCGACATCTTCTCCACAGTACACCAACGTACCTCCTTTTTTAACCCAGTCTGCCATATAGTTATGGTATTCCGATTTCATCGGTTTCATGTTCGAGTAGGACATTACAAGTACCTGAAGTCCGTTGAAAGTATCTTTAAACGGAGTATTCTCCATGTGTACCAGTTCCACCGGAATTCCCCTTTTTAATAAAGGCAAGGTTTGTCCATAGAAACTGGAGAATTGCGGATCGTCATATCCGTTATGATCCGGGAAACGCTGGAACATCAGCGAATTTGCCATCAATACACCAATGCCGTGCGTACCACTGATTTGTTTGTCAGAAGTGCGAATGTCATTCAATGTGTTAATCATCACCTGCATTTGCGTAGAATACGAACGGGGAATACGTTCTTTCTGATCCGTTCCTGCTATCCGGTATAATCCCTGATAAATACGGTCCGGCCATGGCATCACTTCATAAGTATCTACCATCGGGTACATTAACTGTGCGGCAAAAGTGGCCTGATAATTGATCTTATAATCCAACCAGTCTTTGGCACGGTCTTCAATCGGGTCGGTCAGGAAATACATTTTACGATTCAAAGGGGCAGTCATGGATTTCATGCAGCCGTATTCGAGAAAAGCATTCTCAAATACACGCTCTTTCTTTACGCCGTTATAGAAGTTCGGTTCACGGGCAGTACCTGTCCACACCTGTGCGATGTAACCATCTACGCAATCCAATGAAGCCAGACTGGCCTCCGGACTTACAATTTGCCAGGAAGTGTAGTTAATCAAAGAGTGAGTAGGCACATAGCATTTCACATCCAATCCTTTCGATTTACCATATTCTTTCGCATAAGTGAATATCTTATCCAGTGCGTTATAGTAGAGATGATATTTCAATTTATTGGAGAGATAAGTATTTTCGGGAGATTCATGTTGGGGCCTCCAGGGAAAATTATAATATTTCTGCCATTCGGACTTGAAGGCTTCACTATATCCGCCACGCATCCAGAACTCCGGTTCTTCCAGATAGATGGAAGTAATGCCGGCATCAATCACCCGCTTTATCTGTGTTTCCTGCATATAACGGATAAAACTTTCGGTAGGCACAATGTAAGGTATCAAGTGGCCGTGGGCTATCTCGTTTCCGTTACGATCCCGCTGCCCCTCTTTCAGGTGACCGTCTATTCCATCCCATTTGCCGAGAAAATAGTCTTTATAATCTCCCCATGCCACTCCGGTCATAAATTGTGTCTGATACCCCTTGTCTCTCCACGACTGAACACGCTGTTCAAAAGAAACACCCTTTTTATCCAGCGTGCCATACACCATCGTGGCGTCAGCACGCACATCTGTTTCGGGCTTCCAGGGTTCGGCAGTTTGAAAAGTCGTTTTTGCTTCCTTGTCTTTGGCCTTTTGAGTTTGAGCAAAAGAAGCATAATTGCCGGTTAATAACAGGCTGAATATAATCAGTAGTTGTTTATTATTCATTTTTACGTGGTTCTGTGTCGTTTTCTATTTATTTCTTAGCCGGAAACAAAAGCATCAATGCCGGTATACCGGAAGCAGAATAACTGTCGATTTCCGCACCTTCCGGCAACTTTTTATAGTATTCGCCTCCACATACGTTCCGTGTCTTATCTCTGTTTGCCCAACCTGTTTTGATGGTACGTTTCAGGAACGGGAGATATTGGGTTTGTCCGCAATCATACACCAACCATGCCATGTATTCCGCAAAGATGGCAGTATAGATACCCTGTTCAATACCACCTTCGAAAGGTAGCACTTTATGTTCTGCAGACATATCTTTCACTGTATAGTCTGCTGCCAGAATAGCATTGTCCAGATAACGTTTCTCTCCGGTCGCCTTATAAAGCAGTATGGACGCTCCGATAAAGGTTGCCTGGTTGTATACATGTGCTTTCCATGCGGGATTGCCATTTCCATGACGGCTATCGGCAATCTTTCCTGTTGCTTTATTCAAGAGATTTTCCACTCCCCATTCATAGATTTCTTTACCTTTGGCAAGATATTGAGCTTTCGTCTGATAATCCGGCCGTTTGTCGGTCGATTCTTTTCTATTTTCAGGCACGTTATTGTATAGGGTTAATGCTGCAACAACTGTCGGAAAGTTGATACAGGCCATCTTTCCATCACCGAATTTATTCGGTTTCGGATTTTGAATAGGTTGCCATTGCCAGAACATGCCTCCGTTTTCTTTGTCATACGAGCCTGTATCACCCACTTTTTCCGAGCCATACCATACCCGTTTGAAACTGGCTTCCGAGAGTTTCAGATATTCATCCACTCCAAAAAGTTCATAGCCGCGTGCCAGACTGATAGTCCACCACATGATGTCATCGTAGATGAACCAACCGGTATTTTCGTTGTTATCATCAAAATCAAACTGACAATATTGCGCTTTGTTCCCTGCGAATATTTTCTCGCAGAGTGTTTTATAGTAATTCGTTTTCTTTTTGTCTTTCTGTGCCTTTGCCAGTTTATAAGCATTCATTGCCATATCCCAATAAATAGGCTGACACCAGATAGCCGCTGCTCCATTGCCACGGTCAACAGCACTCGGATAGGACGAATTTGTCTTGTAAATATATTTATTGGAGTCTAGTAGTGTATTATTAAATCCTTCATAAGCTGCCCATACATCTTCGTTCGTATATGCGTGCTTCTTCTGGTTTGCTTTTCCTGAATTGCCGACTGCCCATATAGTAGTTGATGCTCCCAATAGTAGTGTCAGAGCCAAAAGAATTTTGCTTTTCATGATAGTTTATAAGTTTATAGTATTTTTCCTGTTACAAAGATTGCAGAAATAGCTGAAAAAAAACGATAATATTTATTCAATAAAGAACAAATACAGACCAAAACACTTTTCTACAATAAAAATAAAGGATTAATAAAGGGTTATTGGAGAATAATTTCCCCTCACTCTGTCCTTATGACAGAGATAAGGGGAATATTTAATCTACCTATTGAAAACTCATTCCGGTAAACAATTATTTGTTATCTGTAATGTCTGTGGATTCAATCCATTGCCAGTTATCACCAACTAATGTTGCTGTATGACCTTTCAAACCTGTTATTGTATTGGTAGCACTTTGAGTAGGCTGATCACCTTTCACTTCAAAATCCCATGCTTCTACCAAATTCGGATTATCGGCACTTACACCTTCTTCATTCCCCATATAAGAAGCATATACCTGATTTTCTGTCCGATTTGTTTTCCAGATACGTATCTTCTTTATGTAACCGGAGAACCATTCGTTACGATTTCTATTATTGTCCATCATACAGAATCCCGTCATGTGAACCTGATTGGAAATAGAGTTGTTATTTACATAAGTCTTATAAGATTCACCAATACGAACTACTGTTCCATCTCGCCTTACACCATTAACCATAGAATAGCTCTTAATATCAGTTGGTGTATCAAATCCCGGCAAACCTTTATCACTAAATAAATAGGCATAATGTGTCCAACGATCTTTAGTCCAGTTATCTGAGTTCTTCCACCCCGGTTCCCATATACCTGCCGCTGTATGATTCTCATTTTCCCAGTGAGCAACCATTGTTCTCAACAATCCCTTTGTACGATCCTGGGCACGCCATCCGCTCCAATAAGGATCGTTTGTCATGGTAGAAAGGAAAGTACAGTTGTCTTCTCCCTGTTTATTGCAATATTCTTTGATATTCACCCAAAGTTCAATCGTGAATGCCTGATTGTCATCCTCTCCAAACTTCACATAATCCTCGCTATAACCAAAGTCTATATAGGAACCGGCATTTCCATCTACAAACAGATTCCAGGTAATCTGACTGTTATCCGGCCATGCAGAATCTTCTACCTCTTCTACTTTCTTATCGGCAGCAGCAATAGCCTCATCATAAATCTCCTGCGTCATATCTGTGATGGAACCGGATTTGATTCTTTCAGCCAGACTTTCCAAGTCTTTAGCTGCACTCTCCAAAACCGACTTATTTTCTACCGGATATTGTCCCTGATGATTTCCCCACTTCGTTTCATCATTAACGATTGCAAGTATTTCATCCGCCTTAGCCAGTAAATTATTGATATATTGCTGTGCTTCCGGAGACAGATTGTAATATTTTGAATTTTTAAACTCGTCAATCGCTTGATTTACCTTTGCTACAGCAGTTTCCAAAGTTGTTTCATCCAGTTCCTCACCAGCTTCTACCCGTGTTATCAGTGCATCCAACTCGGTAATAGCGGCATTTAATATATCCTTTCCGGTTTCAGGATATGTCCCGGGAGCAGTTCCGTAAGTTGAATTTTTCAATAAATAGTTCAATGACGTACGGCTTTCCTGTAAGATACTTAATTGTGTATCTGTTATGTACTCGTCTTCAATATCGTCACAAGCGGTAAATATCCCTGCCAGACTAGAAATCAGGAGGAAAGAGAGGAGCATTGCTCCCTCTCTCCATTTATTAGTTAAACATTTCATGTTTTTCATCGTTTTTACATTATTATTCAACAATACGTTGCCACTCGTAAGTACCGATAATCTTAGCAGTATGACGGCCTGTCAGGTCTATTACTTCATTACCCGAGCCGGAAGGTTTGGTCATGAAATCCCATGCTGCCGCCAAGTCTGCTTCTTTACCCGTCACTTCAGCCGTTCCATTATAAGAATTCTGAACATATTCGTTATCCTTTGCGCTTTTCCAGATACGGATTTTCTTCATATAACCGGCAAAGCCTTCTTCAAACAGATTATCACTGGTACGCATATAACGTCCGAAAGCGGTCATCGGTGCATTATAGTTGGTATAGTTGCTCGAATTATAGAACCTGTTACCCACGCTTCCCTCGGTTGTTTTCACTTCTCCGTTCACATACAATTTCGCACGAAGCTCCGGACTGCCCGGCAAGCCTTTATCACTGTACACAAACAAGAAATGTTGCCATTCTCCATCTTCCGGTGCCTTTAGTGACGGTTCACAGATATTTCCTCCTGTTTCACCCCAAGTTGCACGATAAATACCACCGTCTGCATTACGCCAGTACATCATCCAGCCGTTACGCCATCCGTCACCGCCCATGTAAGTTGACAGGAACACATTCTGGTCTTTTCCACCACCTTTGGTTACTTTCACCCAAAATTCAACAGTAAAGGCTTGGTTTCCTTCGGTTCCGAAATTGACATATTCTTCGCTACGTCCGAAATCGATATAAGAACCACCATCACCACGTCCGTCCACAAACAGTTCAGCCGGTGTTGTTTCAGCGTCTTCTGTACGGATCGTACTCTTGAATTGTTCTATAGACGCCTTGGCTTCTGCCACATAGCGTTGTTTCTCACTTTCCGACGGAGAGGGTTGCTGATATTTGATTAAAAGTACCGCACGATTGGCATCATCTATCGCATCTGTCAGAATTGCCCGGCTTTCGGTGGGGTACTGTCCTTTCTTATCTCCGTAGTCTGAATTTTGCTGCAAATCGGTCATTTCAGCAATCAATGCATCCAGTTGGTCGATATAGGTATCTTCTATTTCAGGAGCCGCAGTATACTCGTCATGCGTTTCTTCAGAACAAGCCGCCAATTGAAGTGTCAGTACCATGCATAACACATAATACCACATTTTCCAATTTGAATATTTCGTATTCATTATTCTTCTTTTTTATGGGTTACAATTATTTATCTGCCGGAAACAACAACATCAATGCCGGTATTCCGGATGCACTATAGCTGTCAATAGTAGCGCCTTCTATCTGTGCCTTATGATATTCGCCACCACACAAATTACGTGTCCGGTCGCGATTAGCCCAGCCGTAATTAATGTTACGTTTCAAGAACGGTACGTACTGGGTCTGGCCACAATCATTTACCAACATGGCCATGTATTCCGCAAAGATAGCGGTATAAATACCCTGTTCCACGCCACTCTCGAACGGCAGTAAATCATACGTTCCGGACATGGTATTCATTGTATAGTCAGCTCCCAAAATTGCATTGTCCAAATATGTTTTCTCACCGGTAGCTTTATAAAGCAATAACGAAGCTCCGATAAAAGTGGCCTGATTGTATACATGGTCCGACCATGCCGGATTGCCTTCACCATGCTTGCTGTCGGCAATCTCTCCGGTATTGCTGTCTACCAGATTCTTCACAGCCCATTCATAGATTTCTTTTCCTTTTGCCAGATAAGCTTCCTTCGTTTCATAATGCGGACGGGTAAAATCACCGTACTTATTACTCCAGCTTTCCGGATTCGGATCAGCCACACGATCGGCAGGAACGTTATTGTAAAGGGTCAATGCAGCTACCACTGTCGGAAAATTAATACAAGCCATCTTACCATCGCCGGCAGCATTTTCATTCGGATTGCCGATAGGCTGCCATTGCCAGAACATACCTCCACCCAAATTCTTTTCAGGATCTGCATAAGAACCCGTATCACCTACGCGGGGAGAACCGTACCATACACGTGCAAAACTTGCTTCTGCCAGACTGCGATACTCTTCCACTTTAAATAATTCGTAAGCACGTGCCAAAGTAATGGTCCACCACTGTATATCATCATAGATAAACCAGCCGGTATTCTCATTATTATCGTCGAAATCAAAGTTTACATAATGTGCTTTATTTCCGGCAAACAAATCATCACACAACTGCTTGTATTTGTTTTCTCTTTCCGTATCGCCTTCCGCTTTTGCACGTTTATATGCGTTCATGGCCATATCCCAATAGATCGGCTGGCACCAGATAGCGGCAGCTCCGTTATTACGGTCTGTAGCAGCAGTATAAGCGGTACTTGTTTTATAAATGTTCTTATCGGGGTCCAGTAAGTTATCATTAAATGCTTCATAGGCAGTCCAGGTATCCGCATTGGTATACTCCGGTACAATCTCGTAATCCGGAGTATATGGCTTTGCCTGTTTATCCTCATTGCAAGAGGACATACAAAGGGCACCGGACATGAGACAAACTGCAGAGAAAATATATTGTTTCATCATAATTTCTATTTTATAATCAGTATTTAGAATCCTGTATTCTGAACCAAGTTTTTATCAATATCAATTTCGCCCTGTGGTATGGGGAAGAAGTACTGACGGTCAAAAATACGCTTCACAATCTCCGTACGTTTGAAGAATTCATTTCCGTCATAATTGACATTCATACCGTGAATTGCTTTGTTGAAATACTCATTTACCAATCCCCAGCGACGTACATCAAAATAACGGCAGTTTTCGAAACTCAACTCAATGCGTTTCTCTTTACGAATCAGCTCCATGACTTCTTCCGTTGTAGTCGGTTTAGGCAGATTGACTGTTTCACCGTATCCCGGAATACCCGCACGCTTACGGATCATGTTCATATACGTCCAGATGTCTTCATGAGTCGGGCTGACATGCGCAAGCGCTTCGATATAGTCAAAATAAATATTAGTCAGACGCAAGAGCACACAAACCAAGTTCTGGTTACGGTCGCCGGAATCCATTCCTTTGCGCACCAAATAACCTGTACTTGTATAGTCATTGCTACCTTGTTCTTTACCACAACTTCCGCTATAAGTGAAATCTACTATATAATCGCCTTCTGTTCCATCAAACCATTTTGAATTACTAAAGGTAATGTCTACATAAAAACGAGGTTCACGATTAACATACATCATTCTGGTTCCTGTCGGTGCATATAAGGTACCGTCTGTTCCTTTGTATTCTGTTGTAGAAACTCCCTCTTCTACATAATCGGATTTTTCGTTGATAATCGGAGTGACTCCGTCAGCACTATAACCGGAAATAGGAGATTCTCCGTTTGACATGAAATAGGCATCTACCATTTCTTGGGTTGCTCCCAACAAGCTACCACCTCTATAATTAGTCGTATTACCGGATCTATTCGGCATACGGTCGTACTGCATGGTTCCGGCAGCATTATCCAAACGATAGAAAATCATTTCTTTATTGTTACCCATTTCAGAAAACAGGGTTCTTACTGCACGGCGATAAGATTCTGTCGGGCTGAAGCCTTCCGAGTCCGGACCGGAAACAGAAACACCGTCCTTATTGGTATACATCAAATGATAACGACTTCCGTAATTAGAGAAGAAAGTGTTACATTCATTAATCACTTTCTGCCAATTGGCACGTTTGGTAGCTTCGTCCGGTTTGTTAGGGAACAGTTTTGTTCCGTCCGTATTAGCCAAGTCTGAATAGTAATTGCACTCTCCATTAAACAACCAGCTGGCACGATAAGTCAATGCCTCGATGATAAACGCCTGTGCAATCGCCTTGTCAATACGGCCATATCCGGACACTTTGTCGGTAGAAGCATCATCCAGTAAACCATCGTTTTGCGCACCTTTCAGTTCTGATACGATAAAATCGAAACACTCGTCTACCGTATTGCGTGGGAGTTGCAATTCATCGCTCGGAGTATCCATCGGGAAGTCCTTTTCAAGCAAAGGAACCGGACCATAAGTACGTACTAAATAAAAATAGTAGATCGCCCGCAAAGCTCTTGCTTCCGCTTTCCATTGATTTCTTTCTGTAACAGTCAGCGGTGCCTGATCTACATTTTCTGTAAATACTGCCGCTTCATGAATACCTGAAAACCAGCTCTTCCAGCGATACAATACCATCGTTCCTTCAGTTGCATCGATTGAATTGTTATTTATCAATTTCCCTTTATTGTCATTTGTCCACTCTGCTTCGTCGCTGGAGCCTGTCCAGGGACCGGGAGTACGGTACAGACTTGTTTCATGCACCTGACGTTGGTTAAATTCATCCGGTAAGAATGTGTATACGTTCGAAAGATACCGCAAGGCTCCATCTCTGGTTGTGAAAATCTCCTTGAGTGATAAACGGTCATCAGGCACCTGGTCAAAATAGTCATTACAAGATGTCGTCAAGAGACACGCCAGCAAACTAACGATTATATAATTATATTTTTTCATTATCTTTTTGTTTAGAATGTGAAATTAATACCAACTGAATAAGAAGTCGTATTCGGATAAGAAGCACCATTATCGGTATTTAACTCCGGATCCCACAATTTGAAACGACTCAAAGTGAACAGGTTAGTTCCCATTACATATACAGCCGCATTCTTCAGATGAACTTTATTCACCCAGGGTTTAGGCAGATTATAAGAGATCTGCAATGTCTTCAAACGCAGGAAGTTCATGTTACGCACCCACCAGGTACTTTTCTGGAAGTTATTAATATTACTGGTTGTTTCGCTTCCATAAGACAAACGCGGATAAAAGGCATTCTGATCCGGATTTTCCTCTGTCCAACGGTCGCCAATGTTAGAGTAAAGGTTACCACTACCGCCACCGCCATTAAACGGATTAACACTGCTACCGTTCAAAACACGTTCGGCTCCTGCTACGCCCTGGAACATCATACCCACAGACAAGTCTTTCCAACCTACTGTAAATCCGAAACCATAGACAGTTGTCGGCACATCCCCACGAGAAATGTAAGTCTGGTCGTATGCGTCTATCTGACCGTCATTGTTTAAATCCTTGTATTTGATATCTCCGGCTTTTACTGTTCCAAACTGTGATGCAAACGGTTTGGGAGTAATGGCTTTATTGGCATCCGACAAAGATTCCCAGCGTGCCATATCATCTATTTCAATTTGAGTGAACAGCCCCTCGGCAACATATCCTTTCACTCCATTGATGTTGTGCCCATATTGGTTCATCCATTCGTATTTCTGTTCCGGCAATTCTCCCTGAATCCATTTATCCTTATTAAAGGTGACATTACCACGAAGCGCAATTACCCAGTCTTTATTGATACGCTTGTTATACTCGATCGTTCCGTCAAATCCCTTATTTTCTATGATACCGATGTTTCCGTAAGGAGCAGATGTGTTGTATCCCAAGAATGAGGGTATAGAATGTTCACGCTTCAACAAGATGTTTTCACGACGTTCTTTAAACAAGTCGAATACAATAGACAAATCGTCATTAAATAGCTTAAGGTCAATACCCAGGTCTTGTTTGCGAGATTCTTCCCAAATCAGGTCAACAGCCATATTCACTGTTTCATAACCGGACCACTTAGTTCCATTCGGTCCGAATTTATAACCATAGTCTCCATTTTCTTTCATCTGATCCAGATACATGAAACGACGGTCGGAAACTTCGCTATTACCCACTTTACCATCCGTATAACGTATCTTCAAGAAAGAAACTGCCTTCGACAGAGGTTGCCAGAATTTCTCATTTGAAACAACCCATCCTACACCAAATGCAGGGAAAGTTCCGAAACGATGTTTAGGCGAAAAGTTCTCGGCACCGTTATAACCGATGTTGAACTCTGCGAAGTAACGGTCTTTCCATGAATAAGTGGCACGACCGGCAATACCCATCATACGATACGGAATCGCATCTTCCAATGTCCCTTTCGGATATAATAGTTTGGATTGCTGATTGAACAGGAATAAAGCACTAACACGATGATCGTCGTTAAATGTCCGGTCATAGTTCAAGGAAGCCTCCAAATAGGTCTTTTTGTTACCACTCGTTTCCTGTTTATAGCTTAACACGTTACTTCCTTCATAAATACGTTGCAGAATAGGTTGTCCATTCATATCGTAAGGAACACTAGTGTCCAGGAAGTTGTAGGTAGACTCTGCACGGTCCTGATGTACATGTATCTCATTGTATACGTCGAATGCATACATAGCAGTCAGTTTCAGTCCTTTCGTAAGCATATCCAAATCCTGTGTGACGCGCAAATTAGAGTAAATCTGATTTTTCGTCAGGTTGTCATAGCCACGACGTGTAGCCTGTGAATAAGGGTTATTAAAGTTGTTATTGGTTGAAGTTCCCGGCACAAAGGCTTCTCCGTTAACAAAGAACATCTTCGGATATTCAACCGGTGAGATAGACATTGCCGCATTATACAAATCGGCAGAAGAGATGGCCGGATAATTTCCTTCTCCCAGATAACCTTGCGCACCGATCTCGACCTTAGTAGTAGGAGTTACGTCGATATTCAAATTGGTAGTAAAGTTATAACGGCTATATTTCATTTTAGAATCATAGGTGTCGATATTCTTATCAGTCACCGTCATACCTGTCTCATTAAAGTAGCTGACTGATGCATAATAAGCGACTTTTTCGCTACCACCGCGTACATTTACATTCACACGGCGATTATGTCCCCAATCATTAAAGATTTCTTTCAACCAATCCACATTCGGATATAGATAAGGATCCTTACCGGCAATCGTGTTACGTATCTGATCTTCTGTATATTTCGTAGCAATACCGTCATTACGCATTGCCTCGTTGGCTGCATTCATATAAGTGATACCATCTGCCAAATCGACCATCTTCGTGAAACGGGTAAACGATTCATAATAATCCGCGCTCACTGTCGGTTTTCCTACCTTTCCCGGTTTGGTTTTAATCAAAATTACGCCATTGGCACCACGTACACCATACACAGCTGTTGCTGATGCATCTTTCAACGTTGTCAACGATTCAATATCTTCCGGATCAATGTCATTGAACGAACGTTCCACTCCATCCACCAATACCAGCGGAGAAGAAGTGTTGGGAGTGGAAATACCACGAATCCAGATATCAGCAGCATCTTTTCCCGGTTCTCCTGTACGTTGTACAGCCACAACACCCGCCAAACGACCTGCCAATGTAGTTGTTAAACTGGCAGAAGGCGTCTTAATATCTTCCATCTTCATGGAAGACTGTGCACCGATATTACTTATTTTACGCTGGGTACCATACCCCACAATAACAGTCTCTTCCAATTCGTTGACCTGTTCTTCCAAGGTGACATCATAAATGTTGGTGGAGGCATTGGTTCGTATTTCAGAAGTTTTAAACCCGATATAGGTAAATTTAAGCACTACACTCTTCTTGGTTACGAATATCTCATACAAACCATCCATATTCGTAATCGAACCGTTTGCATCTCCATCCACAGTAACGTTCACCCCAATAAGCGGCTCTCCTTTTATATCAGTGACACGTCCGGATATTTTCCGCTTATTCTGTTGCTGTTCGGTTGAAGCAGGGGCTTTTCCGGAAATAAATATTTGCCTGTCAGAGATCCGATAAGTACACGAAGTACCTTCGAAAAGTTCAGAAAGAATTTCTTCTATATTCTTATTCTTACTATCGATAGATACCTTACGTTCTAAGTTGACAGCGTCATCTAAATAGAAGAAAACAAATTGACTACTTTTCTCTATTGTTTTAAGCACTTCTCTCAACGTCGAGTTACTCATGCTGACCGAAAGAGTCTTAAATTGAGAATAATTGTTGTAACTTGCGAAAGAGTAGTCTATTCCGAGAAGTAAAAAGCACAGGAATAGCCCGAGAACCTTACTCTTTCGTTCTCTAATTGCATTTTTCATATTAAACATGTTAAAAATTTCTCATAATATTATTTTCTGTATCTAAACATTTATAGGCACACAAGTCCCATCTGGATGATAGTTCGTATCATCCACTCTCTTCAATAATTACCATAAAATACGGGAGTTAGATTAGTTTATTATCTTATTTTTTATATCTATTTCTTTACTACTCGATACGTTTTATATTGTTCATCATAGGCATAAGAAATTGGTGCAACAAAGGTTAATCCATTAATAACTGTTTCAAAGTTGTCTTTCAAATCGATTTTTCCGGAACATTTTATTTTACTTAGCGCTGGGTCAAATTCTACATTCACACCATAATAGGTAGACAAGCGTTGCAAGACTATTCCCAAATCGGCACTTTGGAAACAATAGAGTCCATTTATCCACGATATTGCCTGTTCTACATCTACTTGTGATATATTTTCCTTTCCATCAGCAGAACTGAACATCTGATTAGGAGCCAAAATCGCTTTCGGAGTCCGGGCTGTCTCTACCTGAACACATCCTTGCGCCAGCACTACACTTCTAATTGCTTCCGACTCATACGCCGTTACATTAAATTTAGTACCAAGCACCCTGACATTCATATCTTTGGTCCGCACATAGAAAGGGCGGTTTTCATCTCTGGCTACTTCTATGTAGATTTCTCCGTCCACATAGATTTCACGTTTATCTTTTTCAAACTCTACCGGATAAATCACTCTCGTGCCGGCATTCACCCAGACTTTAGATCCATCGGCAAACGTCAATACCGATCGCTTTCCACGCGGAATGACCAATTGATTGTAAGCAGCCGATTTTTCCTTTTGTATACTTTCCTGATTTGTTTTAATTTCTACGGAATCATACGTAATCTCCGTTTCTTTTTCTTTCAGGCTCACTACGTTATCTTCCGCCAAAATCAACAGTGTTTCTTCCGTTAGAGGCAAATCAGCTTTGGTATTCACTGCAAAGGTGGCAATATCCGGATCCAGCACCGAAGAATAACTCTTTAATAAGAAGAAACATCCCACGAGAATAGCAACACTGGCCGCCGAGCTCAATCCTATTAAGAAATAGTTCTTACGTTTCGCCTTCTCCTTATTTATATTGGTTGCCTGTATACGAGTCCATAAATCATCCGTTTCCTCGTTTGAAAGTACTTCTTCTTTCTCTTTTGAAAAAACCTCCAAATATCTTTTTGCTGCTATATATTCATCTATATTGGAAGGATTCATCTGTTCAAATTCATCCCAGAACTTCTGTGTTTCTTCTGTAGGATAATTCATGGAAGAAATAAAGAAATCATTCTGAAGGAATTCTTCAAAAGTATATAGGGAAAAATCTGTATGTTTTTGTTCAGAGTTCATCATTTTCATTGTCTTTACGTATGAATAACAGTTGTACTTTCATTTTATACTCACCTTTTCCGAAGTTTTTTCCACTTTTTTTTGATTGATAGGAAAAATAGGCTGATTATTCTCTCTTATTTTCTCTTAAATAAGTCCCGGATACGTCCCAAAGCCCGTTGAATAGAGTTAGAAACAGATTGATTATTCATGTCTGTCACCTTACTGATTTCATCGATACTCATCTCTTTGATATATCGATAATAAATAATTTCACGCTGTCTGTCCGTCAATACAGACATCATAGTATGCACGGTTGCCTGAACTTGTTTTTTCTGTTCATTATTAATATATATAGTTTCCGGACTGGAAGGGGATTCGTCAACCGTCTCTTCTCTCTCACCTATTTCATCAAACGAAAGAGAATCTGTTGTTTTTTTTAGCGCATTAAAAAGAGTGTTTTTCAACGCTACCGTCAAATAAGCTGCAATATTATCTGTTGGGGCTAACTTTGCACGATTCATGTGGATTTTCACAAACACATCATGTATGCAATCTTTAATTAATTCTTTGTCTGAAGTATATAATAGTCCGAATCGAAACAGATCTTGCACCGTTCGATTATAGATTTGGGTATACGCACTCGAATCTCCCTCGAGAAACCTTTTCCACAAAAGGGAGTCGGAAAGAGTGTGTATATCTGGGTTCATTATAATAAGTATGTTTGATTTACAAGGACAAAAATAAAACAATAAATCAAAAAAAGCCCATCTTTATTAAAATATTAATTACGGATGGACTGAACTTTTCAGATTTTACTTCAATGGGCTTGCCTCTACTCCCTCGAAAGTCATCTTTATGGGTTTTATTTTTCCATCTTTATCAAAGTACATACGGTCAACGCAGGTCACACGAGCGTTTCCATCCGTTTCACCCAATGGATGGCGATGATAAATGATGTACCATTCATCCTCTCCCGGCCCTTTTACAACTGAATGATGGCCGGCCCCTGTTCCAATATTGGGATCCCTCTGTAATATTTTTGCTTCTCTTTTGAAAGGTCCGAACGGTGAGTCGGCAATGGCATAAGCAACACAATAATCCGGTCCGGTCCAACCGCCTTCTGACCACATAAAATAGTATTTTCCGTTACGTTTCAACATAAAAGGTCCCTCTACATATTTTTCGGGGGTTACTTCCTTATAAAGGGTACCATCTTCAAACGGTACGATACTCAACAAGTCCGGGGCCAGTTTCACCATATTACAATGTCCCCAGCCACCATAATACATATAATATTGTCCGTCATCGTCTTTGTAAACAAACTGATCGATCGGTTGCGCACCATTTACAAATTTATCAATCAGAGGTTTGCCTAACGCATCTTTAAATGGTCCGGCAGGATTGTCGGCCACAGCTACACCAATACCGCCCAGTTCATTATTGCTTTGGATATCATTCGCACCGAAAAATATATAATATTTATCATTCGCATGAATCACGGCAGGTGCCCACAAAGCACGTTTAAACCAACTAATATTCTCTTTTGATAACACTTTCGGGTGCTTTGTCCAGTTCACCAGGTCTTTAGATGAGAAGGCATCCATGAAAGTCTGTTCGTCATAAGGCGCCGAATACGTAGGATAAATCCAGTATTCATCCCCAAATACAATTCCTTCCGGATCGGCATACCATCCAGGAAATACAGGATTGCCACTCGTCTTCGGTTGTTGATTGGCTTTTTGTCCAAATACAGACTGGGAACAGCAAATAACACTAAGAAGAATAAGGTGCTTCAGTTTCATACAATATCAATTTTAAAGTTCGTGCCACAAAGATGAGAAAAAACAACTAGAAATTCAATAAATACAAACCAATTAAGGATAAATACTAACCAATCTGCAAAAAAAAGATGATTTATCAGGATTTTGTGCTTTCTTTGCAGTGTCATTATTAAATGAAAAATACCATGAAAAGCAGATTGTTATTACTAGCCGTACTTTTAGTCATTATTTGTGCATCCTGTCAACCCAAGAAGAAAACAGAGCCGGAAAAGGAAGCCGTAACAGGAGCTACTTATACAAATCCGCTACGTGAAAGAGGAGCAGAGCCATGGGCTGTTTTTTATAAAGGGAAATATTATTATACGCAAGGCTCTGAAAGCAGAATCATGCTCTGGGAGACCAGTGATATTACAAATTTGAATGACAGTCTTAGAAAGCCGGTATGGATACCAACCGATCCAAGCAATTCCCATCACTTATGGGCCCCCGAAATGCATCGCATCAACAACAAATGGTATATTTACTTCGCAGCAGACGATGGTAATATGGACAATCACCAGATTTATGTGATTGAAAACGAGGCTGATATTCCTACAGAAGGTAAGTTTGTCATGAAAGGGCGCATACCGACCGACAAAGATAACAACTGGGCAATTCATGCGAGTACTTTCGAACACAACGGACAGCGTTACATGATTTGGTGCGGATGGCAAAAACGAAGAATTGACAGCGAGACACAATGTATTTACATCGCTTCGATGGAAAATCCGTGGACTCTTTCTTCCGACAGAGTTCTGATTTCCAAACCTGAATATGAATGGGAGTGTCAATGGGTGAATCCCGATGGCAGCAAAACAGCCTATCCGATCCATGTGAACGAAGCACCTCATTTCTTCCAGCCGAAGAATAAAGATAAAGTATGCATTTTTTATTCCGCCAGCGGTAGCTGGACTCCCTATTATTGTGTAGGATTGCTAACAGCAGACGCCAATGCCAACCTGTTGGATCCTGCTTCCTGGAAGAAACATCCGACACCCGTATTTCAGCAGAAACCGGAGAATGAAGTTTTTGGCCCCGGCGGCAGTTCTTTCGTCTCTTCACCAGATGGAAAGGAATGTTATATGTTTTATCATGCCCGTCAGATACCGAATGATGCTCCGGGTGCAATGGACTCACGTACTCCCCGTTTACAAAAAATAGAGTGGGACAAAGATGGGATGCCTATACTGGGAATACCACAAAAAGAAGGAGAACCCATGGCAAAGCCATCTGGTTCTCCAATCAATTAGGCTAATTACATTTTGTACTTTCAGGTCCAAGGTATGAACGTTTTAATCCTCCCATGTCGATGACTATTTTCTGAATGACGACCCCGGGATCACCACAACGTATCTGTAGGGTGTGTTTGCCCGGCTTCTTCACATACAAAGTAGATTTATTCACTCTACAATTCTTCAGTACACTATCATACCAAACTTGAGAATACTCAATAGCAGAAGTAGATGGAGTAGAAATAGAACCATCATCTATACGGACACTATACTTTGTGTCCGAATTAGTATGTTCCGGCAATTTATAGTCTCGCTCTGCGTGCAAAGGGAATGTAGGTAGAACATAGGTATACACATCATAAATCCCGGCATTAAACGTATAAAAATCATATTCCACTCTAGGTACATCACCAGCACGATACATCTGTAAGGGAGATATAGGATTCCCTAATTGCAAAGCATGCCCTTCACCCCCAACCCCGGGAAGAATATTCATTTTTATGTCATTACTCTCAAACTTACGATGAAACCCTGCAGCCGGAATAGAGACATACCCATTCTCTTCCATATACACTCCTTGCATCTCATCACGCACAGGAGACGCCGGATTAAAAACAGAAACCAATACACATTCTTTTTGATCATTAGAACTAAACTCCACAGCACCTTTAATACTCTCTCCAACCGGAACTTTCTCCCAATCAACAGATACCCTGATTCGGTCCTCTGTCGGAGTTTTCCCAGCTTTTTGAGACACTATAATCCAATCGTCCGACGGCTTTGCAGTCCAACTCAAATCTCCACTTCCTTGATTATACACATCGATCCAATGGCTTTTACGGGAAAAAGTGTTATAAACAGGCAAACTATGATAGCTTATCCCACCTTTATCCAAAATTTCACTTTCTGCCTGAAGAGCTAATTTAGGAGCACCAACCGGTATATAACTTTCTTCCATCAACGGGAGCATAAAGTAAGAACTGGAACCTTCATAATTCTGTTTCAAAGACATCATATATTTCCATTTCCCGTTCAACAAAGAATTATACCCTTCAGTTATGATTTGCAGACTATCATGGTAATTCTTTACCTTCTTCTTTATCAAATTGGCAGCGGCACGCTGCTGACGAACATACTGCCGATAATATTGTCCTTTTATAGTCATGTGGTTCATCAGTTCGGCACCTTTCACCGGGTAGTATAATAACTGATAAAAAGCCGGCTGACTGTCTTTATCCAAAGATGCCAAAAGATTTTCCGCTTTCTTCCCAATGCGGCTATATTCGTTCAGACGATTTTCTGCTTCATTATAATTGGCAAAAGAGAACTCCGTATCCGTACGTTTCTCTCCCCCGCCCCAATAATTATTCCAATATCCCCACCCCATATATTCCGGTTTCCGGGAAAAGGCCAAATTGATATGCGAAGAAGTGATATCTTCAAATACGCTATAATACTGCTCCCCAAACATCTTTGCCAACCAACGGGCGGGATAGGTAACCACATTATTCGCATTAAAGCTATCTATATCATAAGCCATATCAAGGAATAAAGAGACTTGCATTTCGGCTCCTTTTAAATCACCGCAATTAGCCAGCCAGATACGGTCTGCCGTCGTATCATAAGCCTTTCGGAGTTCCTCATACATCAGAGCCGGGGGAGTAGTGCTGTACCACAAATAGCTATGGGGAACTCCCAGATAAGAGACATGGTAGTAAACACCTGCACGCCCGGAGCGCTTCTGTTCATGCGGGCCACTTAAGCGCTTCATGTAGCCGAAGTTATCATCCGGCCAAATAATGGTTACATCATCCGGCAATTCCAATCCATTCGAATAGATTTCCAACACCTCCTTGTATGGAGTAAATGCCTGTGGAATTGTTTCAATCGGTCGATCAATATGTTCTGCAATCAAATTACGCTGGTCTTTCAACGCACTCTCCAGCATTTTGACCTTTTCTTTCATGGGGACATCACCTCCTCCCATTGCCGCATCATGCAATCCTCTCAAAGCCAATGTATATACATTCTCATAGGCACAGTTTTCCTTTACACGGTTTCCTAGAACTTCATTAATTTTATCCTTATTTTTACCATAATCCCAAGGCCCCATCGTTTTTGAATTCCATTCACTAGCTGTATTTAACAATAATGGTTCGCAATGACTGGACCCCATTACAATAGCAAAAGTATCTGCCACCAACTTATTTTCAGGTATCTTATAAAATGCGGTCGACACCGGATGCATGGCAGGAGCCAGATGATTGGCTTTCAACCGTAACAACAATTCGCATATTTTGGCATAAGTACGGGGACCTATATTGCCACGCTCTTTCTCAAAAGTCTTAGCGGCCCAAGGTTTCAGTCCCCAATCTTCATCATTCAGAAAAACACCTCTATATTTCACGGAAGGGGTCTTGGAAACAGTGGTGGGAGCATCCACATAAAGTGTTTTATGTTTCTTCACGGGGACATCCGCCCACCAATACCAAGGAGACACACCTGCCATTTCCGAAAGAGAAAACAAACCGTAAGAAGCTCCTCGCCTGTCACTTCCGGCTACAATCAGCGCTTTATCTACTCCTGGAAAAGGATGATTAACTGTCTGAATCAGATAACGTTCCCATGCTCCTTCCAAAGGAGATATATCTATTTTCCCATTGGAGGCTAGCTGACGAATTGCCTGATTCTTTTCAATAGTACCGACAATCACCACTGTTCTTCCTTTCTTCCATTCATCTGCCAATTTTAATCTCTGTCCTGTGACATTTTCAATATCAGACACAAACAGTTCGGCAACCTTCTTTACAACCTGGTAATCATTGGCATCATAACACACGGTCGCCTTTATTTTCGATGCGACTAATGGGAAAGCATATTTACTATGTTTTACATTCTCATTCACAACCACTTGTGATTGCAGGGCAGATGCCACTACCAATAATATTAATAGCGAAAAGATTCTCATTGATACAGTAGTTCTAGTTATTCAGTTCTATTTCTTTTTATCTTCAAAATGATAGTTATATGGATTCCGCTTAAAATGATAACGATTTCTTGGCACCGGCAATGGGTCTTGTACAACTTTTCTATTCATATAATAAATTCTTTAATCGTTCACGCCCAAAGTTCGGCAATTTACTTGGCAAACCATGAAAATAGCTGTTCAATAAAGGACAAAAAATGACAAATAATTCCGTTACAAGCGTACGACAACCCCATTGTTCACGTTCAATAGTTACATATAGAACAATTACCAATATTGATTAAAAAAGTTCAAAGCAGCCTGATAAAAGGCCTTTGTATCTCTTTGCTCTTTATATAGGCTCTCCAATACTTCTTCATATCTAACCGGATCAATCTTGTCTTGGATAGATTTCCAAAGTTCGATGTTTGCCTTAACCTGCTCAATGCCTCGTTTCAAATTAGATTTGAACTCCTCACGCAATGACTTGCCAGACTTCATTTTGTGCGACCATGGCACGTTATGAAAACAAAGCAAATAAAGTTCGGGACATTGCGACAAACTGTTGAATATTTGCTTATTGTGCTCAAAGTATTGAGACACATAGTTCGTTCCTTTTGTAGTACGATCAGTTCCGATAGACTCTTTACTCACATGCCACTCTTTATTTGCACGCTGTTCGAATCCCGCCGTATAATGGTCTTCCCGCTTCACAGTAAATCCCAAACTATAAGGGGCATGAGCACAAACAAAACTCTCCCATGTGGGCATCATCATTTGCCGGATGACTTCTAGTGTTGCTTCGTCACAATTCCAAGTAGACTTTATCCAATCGGATGTAATACTTTCGGTCGTTTCTTTCGGATTCCATGCCAGACGTCCGAAAGCATACCAGTTAGCTTGGGCAAAGTGATGAGCAGTCCAGTTGCGCGAACGACCTATATTGCCTACTCCTGCCATGCCAAGCATGCGTGAAGGGAATGTCTTTCCGGTAATAATGTTTGTCACTGTACTTCCCTTTCCGTTGCAATATGTATCGAAGTCGAGGAAGGTTTGCCTCCACATGGGCAATAGATAGACTAAGCTGACGGAACGTCCCAAGTACTCTTGCGTAATTTGAAGTTCAGGAAACAAAGGCGTCTGACGCATAGCTCCGAACAACGGCTGCGCCGGTTCGCTGGGTTGAAAGTCAAGCGTTCCGTTTTTGGTTTGCAACACTACGTTTTCATCGAACTGTCCATCCAAAGGCTGAAACTCCTTATAAGAACGTTTCATTCTATCCTTATCAATCTCCGGATTGTAAACAAAGGTGCGCCAAAGTACAATTCCTCCATGAGGTTTGAGTGCACGGGCCAACATATTGGCACCGTCCACGTGAGTGCGATGATAATCTTGCGGTCCTGCCATCCCTTCAGAGTTCGCTTTTACAAGAAAACCACCAAAGTCGGGTATCAGACTATAAATTTCGTTGACTTTATCTGTCCACCATTTTTGCACTTCGGGATTAAGGGGATCGGCTGTATCCAGATGTCCTATTCCAACACCTCCCCATTGTTTTCCTGCGTCTTTGGTCGTAGAAGATTTTACGGGAGCAGCAAAGTTAGGCGCAAGATACACCTTGATGTGATACTTACGAAAGATGTCAGCTAATGCGGCAACCTTCTCCAAATAATCGTGTCCTAAGATACGCGGATCGGCATTGACATTGTTCAGAATCACGGCGTTGATACCGATGGACGCTTCTGCACGAGCATAGTCGGTATATCGAGGTTCGATCTTTTTCGGCAAATCGTTCCAACCCCACAACACCTTTCCGGCATAGCCACGTTCGACAGCTCCATCCAGACCTGCCCAATGATTGATCATGCGGAATTCCAATGCAGGAATTTCTTTGATGTCCAACCGCTCAAGCGGATATCCACATTGAATCAGCCGAATCAGGTGGAATGTACCATAAAGAAATCCTGCATCGGAATAGGCTTGGAGTGTTATCCTCTTCTTACCATTGCGGATGATATATCCTTCTTTCCCAAGTCCTTTATCCTTACAGAAACTCATCTGAATTCCCGCAGCCTCATCCTGAACAAATGTTGGTGTTATAGTCAGTAATGCTTTCAAGGCACGCTCCAGTTCTTCTCTTATTACTTCATCATACCGGCTTCCGGGCAGACTAATCCTACTACCATACCGAATCGAGGATTGTTTCAATCCTGACTCGGGAAGAGGTTTATAATTCAACCAAAGTTCATACCCCGTATCTACGGTGGATAACGTCTGTTCCTGACCGTAAAGATGACTCATACAGCCCCAAAAGAAGAACAGAACAATACTAAAGTAACGAAAACTGTGATTCATGAGTTTCTATTTTATCGTATTAAAACTTTATTTTACCTGAGCAGCCTCCAATCGGACAACCCCTTCCATCAAAGATGCACCACTCGTCTGTGCTCCCATAGAAGCTATATCATCAGATGGGAATACCTTTCCCCAATAATAATTGCAATACATTTCCGGATATAAGTTTCTGTCTAAATTCTTCCATAATACAGTTGCATTATCCTGTAAAAAGAGAACAATACGTTTTCTGACATAATCAGATGCCTTCTCGTCTAAAGCCAGATTTACAGCATAAGGAATAAAGACAGCCTTAAAAATACTACCATCCATAGAAGTACCTTCATCACGTAAGATCCAATTTTGCAGACATCGATTACTGGTCATTGTATAATTTATCGCCTCCTCTGCTTTTCTCATATATTGCCGTTCCTGCGTTATGTGATACAACTGCCGACACGCTTCACCAAAAGTTCCCTGTGTATAAGTCAAAGGCGGTTCTTCTACCCTACCGTCACCTTTTAACAAATTCTTCGCAATATAATCATATAACATTTTCGCATCATTCAGATAATTCTCTGCACCATATTTTCTATACAATTTAGCTGCAACTAAACAACCCGGAGAATTAGTACATGCATTTCTGCTTTCATCATTACTCTTCCATGGCAATCCGGTTCCTTTAGCATCCGTTCTTGCACGAGTAATAATATGTGTATCATAAACCGTTTTAGCCATATTGACATACGTATCATCCCCGGTAGCTTCCGACATATGAATCAGCGTCAAACAAATCCAGCACATATCATCTGTGAAAGAATTCAAAAATCCAGTCTCATCATTCTCATCATGATTGTAGTTATTAGCCTTATTCTCAAGCCAAAGTCTAAAATAATGCTCATAAGTATTGGCTAGTTCAGGGTTCTTATTCTTAATCCGTTCATATGAATATACAACAACATCCATAGCATGCGCCTGTTGCCAATAAATATTATAAGAACCTCCGCTTACATTCTTCGGTGACTTCCAGAATGTTCCTTTCTCTTTATTCATAAATTGTTCTACCAAAACAAATGTACAACTGTCGGCTGTAGCTGTCCAGTCAATCACAGGATCTGTTTTCACTGTTTCTGTCACCTCCAAATTCTGCCATTCAGCATCTGTACTACATGCAGAAAAGATAAATAAGACAGATAGAACCAAAGGAATATATATCTTCATCTCTTTATATTTTTTAATAATGCCATTAATTACCAAGTTTCAACACGTAAATCATATAGCGGATCCTGACGTAATACTAACTTTTCAGCAACATGATAATATTTTCCGTCTTTCGCATAAGTATATTCCAAATTAAATTGAGGTGCACGTGTACCGGCATTAGCCACATACTCATAATCACCTTCAACTTTATAACTTCCCGAGGCATTACTTATAGCTACTTTACCTTCCACTCCTGTCAATACAACATTCTTATTAAGATCCATCGTCAAAGTCACACTCCCGACACTCTCTTTTTCATTACCAACTCCCGGACACACCACTATACGCGGAGCAACAGTTTTAAAACCAACAGTACTACAATTAATAATATCATGCGTATCACCATAATTTACCGGATTGCCCAAAGCAGTTCCTGAAGCATCAACCTCCGTAACTGTTCCCATACGATAATACGTTCCAGCATAAGTACTGATATATTTAATGATGGCAATAGTAGTTTCAGCACCTTCACGCAAAGCTCCCAAAGAATTTTCAGTCATACGGAGTGGCAAAATATAATGATCTTTCAGACTAAGCGGATCATTATAGAATGCTTCCGTAAAATCAATGCGAACATCAGCCACCGGAAGGTTAGACTTACGTACCCGGAAATATTCCGGGTCGGACAGAGTATAATAATCACTTGGAAGCAGTTCCTTACCTGTGCCTTCTACCAATGTCGGATCAATTACAAATCGAGCCCAATCCGACATATCCACTTCTCTTTTACCTCCAATTGATACCCCTATGTATATCGGCATATCACGCTCCGAAATAACTGTACGTATTGGTTTACTAACAGCAAATCCCATATTAGGATTTTCATAATCGCTCACATAATCATCATAACACGAAGAAAATCCTAATAACACAATAATAAATAATAATGTATTTATAGCTTTCATAATATCTTCTTTTTATAAATTACTACTTTCCCCAGCCTCTATTATTCACAAGATTTGCATTCTTCTGTATCTCATCGTAGGGTAATGGGAGATAATAATAACGCATATTATCAAGCGGCCGTTTTTCTACAGGTACAACCTCGAAGAGTTCAGTTCCATCTGCCTTCCGAGTAACTTTCATACCTAAAATAGTCTCATCAAGTGGCAAAAGTCTACGACGCAAATCCCAAAAACGTTGATTTTCAAAAGCAAATTCAATGCGACGCTCATTCAGAATCAGCTTTGCAAAACTTTCTGGAGAAACTGCCATCTCATCCAGATAAGTAACATCAGTTATTCCTCCTGATTTTTCACGAATAATACGAATAACATCATATGCAGACATCGTACAATCCGGACCTATTACTTTTGGCCCCCATGCTTCATTTGCAGCTTCTGCAAAGATATACCAAATTTCTGCTTTACGCAACATCGGGTTATAGTGACGAGACTCCTGTTGATCAAGAGGTTTAATGAAATTTGCAAGATCTGTATTAATGAACTTTGCAAGATAATATCCAGAGCGGCTAGCCTTTTCATTAAAATAATCAGAATCTTTTCCTCCATACGCGACATCTATATTAGAGTTATTCGCCCCAAACTTCCGGCCTTGATAGTAGAGATTCACGTCAAAACGGTTGTCACGTATACAGGAATAAGGATTCTCTTCATCGTATCCGGCACGGGGATCATTGATTGGGAACCCATTCTTTGCCGGGAATGCTGCTGCAAGGTTATGAGAAGGCACAGTCTGTGCATTTCCATAATAGAAAGGAGGATAATGACGATCTTCAATGGCATGTCCTTTACCAATAAACGTGCGGAAAAGGAATTCTGCTGATTGCGCATCCCCACCATCATATAACTCTTTCGGTTTTAGAGCAGCATAGGTTGTCATTCCAGACATTTGAAGGACTTCATATGCGTAGGTTGCCGCCCGTTCCCATTTTGCCTGATAACTAGTTTGATTTACAACAGTATAATCCCCCATCCCATTTAATCTAACAACATTATCAGGCTGGTATGCCGGACTTGCAGCATATAATAAAACACGAGCCTTTAGTGCGGCAGCAGCGAGACCAGACGCTCTGCCAAAAAGACTCTCGCCCAGAATTGCATCACTCCCCGTATAAGTCAATGGCAACAAGGACATAGCAGTTTCACAATCCTCCGCTATTTGTTTTACACATTCTTCATAAGTATTACGTACAAAGTTCTCTGGATGTAAAGACTCTTCCGGAGTAACAAAATGAGTTACAATAGGATAACCTAGTACAGAACCATCATCTGTTTTTCCTCCATACATCTGTAATAATTGAAAACCTGTCCAGGCCCGTAAGAAAATTGCCTCCCCTTTGAGCCGTTGTTTGATTTTCCTATCGTTATCTTCACTTGTCATGCTATAACGAATATCATTTGTCAAACCTTTATCCAGAAAAATATGAATTTGTTGGAACTGATTATAACATTTGCTCCAAATCCCCAATGGATTTGTAGAAAAACTAAAAGCACCTTGCCCCGCGCGATAGACACTTGAACCTGTATTACGAGTTAAAGCATTATCAGTAGCCGCATCAAGAAAATTACCATCCCACGCATCAGGAGAAATCATCACATCCTGATAGACTGAAAGTAAAACACCCTGGGCCTTTTCCGCATTTGTCCAAGTATCATCTTCCGACCATTCGTTTGTCAGTTTGGTATCAAGCATGTCGCTACATGAGCATACAGTACTTGCTAACAAAGCCATGATAAATGTATATTTTATAAATTTCATAATCATAATAAATTTAGAAAGAAATTGATAATCCCCCCGTAACAGTACGGTAAGTTGGATAGTTAGTCACACCAGAGAGTATTCTTTCCGGATCAAGATCCTTGATGCCCGAAAGAACAAAAAGGTTGGTTCCACGAAGAAAAAACTTATAATTCTTACCAATACCTTTTCCCGATTTATTAGCCAAAGTATAACTCAACTCAATATTCTTGAGACGAAAGAATGAACCGTTTTCTGTCCAAAACGTAGAATTACGCTGATTATTATCGGCCGCCATCGTTGTTAAACGAGGCTGAGTACCCTCTGGATTATTCACTGGGTGATAACGGTCGGATGCAAGTACGGAATATCCGTTAAGACCTGAATTCCAATAATAAGAGCTCGTACATAACTTGGTAATACCTGTTGTTACTGTTCCTAAAATATAAAGGCCAATCCCCTTGTATTTCAAAGTAACATCAATGCCCATTGTTGTAGTAGGAAAACTCTGTCCAATACTTTTCTGGTCATTATTATCCACTATTCCGTCACCATTTAAATCGGCGTAAGCGATGTCACCAATCTGATAATTCCCAAAAGTCTGATTTGGATGACCTTCAAGAGGAATATCCTTGCCAAAAAGCCCTTCTGCCTGCCATCCAAAAATTGTACTGGTAGGACGTCCTATTGCCTTACGATACTCTTCAATGTTACTTAATTCATTACTTTTACGTAATTCATTTTTCGTATAAGTGACATTAAACCCTACATTATAAATAAAATCTTTTCCTATCTTGTCATTCCAGTTTACATAAGCATCAAATCCTTGGTTCATAACCTCACCAATATTCTCATATGGAATAAAATCACCACCCGTTGCAGCGTACTTAGCATTATTAACACCTATAATATTCTTACGTAACTCACGGAAATAATTAATTTCAGTGGAAAGACGATTATCGAAGAAAAGTCCTTCAATTCCCACGTTCAATTCATTTGAATACTCCCATTTCAAATCAGGATTACCCCAGCGAGATAGATCAGTAGTATTTCCCCCAATAGTCGGTCTAAACTCTTCTTTATCTCCTTTTTTCCAGTTCGTTCTATAAAGGAAAAAACCAGTATTACCAGCATAACCAAGATGACCATAACTAGCTTTCAGCTTTAAAAAGTCTACATTCTCCACATCTTTCAAAAATGATTCATTAGAAAGCACCCATGCTGCACCAATTGCCCGGGCAAAGAAATACTGATTACCTTTCTCAAACTTATTGCTCCCCATTGCAGAAAGTGTGCCTTCAAACATATACCGTTTGTTATAATTATAATTAGCCCGGAATGTAAAGTTCGCATCTTTCAAATCTTGTGAGCTACCCGTAGCTTCTTCTTGAGTATAACGAAATGCTGCATTAGCAGAGACTCCATGAAGTCCGAAATTATTTTCATAGCCCACATTTGCCCGCCAACCAAAATAACGATATGTATCATTTGCTGCAATCGATTGTTTTTTAGGTAAATTCAATCTTTTGCGCTCTGTAAAACGAAGCACCTCATCACCATTAGTATCCAAATAACGGTCAATAGAATAAGTAGGATATGCATTACGTAATTCCTGACGCAAATAACTGTAATTATCAAAAGTCATATAAGCATCAGCAGTCAATCCTTTTACAAACTCATTCAAATCAAATTTCAGTCCAAGATTCGTCTGGCTGTTTACATATCTTTCTGATGTGTTGCCACCATATGCCATATCAGAATAAAGATTGCTTGACTTACGAGAACTTGCTCCGAAAATCAAAGAACTTCCATCTACGGCAATACCATCATGTCCGTTGATCGCTTCCGGAGAAATTACAAATGGATATTCATTAGGACGAAGGGTAGATATTTCTCCAAACAATCCTTCACCATCCTTTGCTCCCCAATCTTTCTTTTCAATACGTGCTGCAATATCCGCCGCAACAGAAAGAAAATCTGTAATACGAATATCCAGATTACCACGAGCATTTATTCTATTCAGATCAGAACGATCACCCACTTTTTCCAAACCAGAACTACCTGTATAGCCTACAGTCACAGCATAAGTGGCATTCTTATTTCCACCATTCAATTCAAGAGTCGCTTTACGGAAAGTATTTTGCTCACGAAGAAATTCTTTGTAATAATCCACATTAGGATAAAGCAGATCATTTACTCCTGATGAATTGCGGTACCCCTCTAAATCTTTATCTGTATAAAATGGAGACATACCATCATTTTCGCGCGCCTCATTAAACAGTTTGGCATAATTGTAAGAGTCGAGATACTTAGGTAAACGCGTCGTAGGCTGCACACCATATTCTAGTCCCAAACGAATAATGCGCTTATGTGCTTCTCCCCGTTTTGTACGTACCAGCACCACTCCATTAGTAGCTTGCGCCCCATAAAGGATTTTAGCCGGAGCATCTTTCAGAATCTCTATTGATTCTATTTCCTCTGGAAGAATATCATCAATCGGTCGTTCAATACCATCAACAATTACAATCGCATTATTCGTGCCGTTATTATGATGACCACGAATATAAAGTGTCGAATTATCATATCCAATGCCACCCGTTCCTGCGATAGCAATCAGACCCGCTGCCTGTCCTTGCAAAGTATTGGAAAGTTGTAATTCAGGCATTGTTTTCAAATGTTCAATGTTTACATGACCAATAGCAGCCGTCAAATCGGACTGATAGGTCTTAGCACCATCACCACGTTCATAAGTATCCCGTTCCGTAGAATATAGTCCTTCAAGCTCAAGCTTGATTTCGCTGGGACATCCACCCTCCTGTAAATTAATGACTGCATCTTTATACCCGGGAGTCTCAATCAGAATAGTACCGTTTGCTTTCGTTTTAAGAGAGAAGTAGCCATGTACATCTGTATAATTAGTAATTGCTCCACCACCGCTTAACACCATAACATCACTCAACGGCTGACCGTTTGCATCGGTTACTCGAGCTTTTACCTCAATCACCGGAATTTTCTTCTTATTCTTACTCTGGGCTTTCATATCTATTGTACCCCCCATCAAAAGGGCCAACGCAAACAATCCCATGAAAAATATACGATATTTGTTTTTCATAAACATCTAAAATTAAGTATTTTCATTACCAACCCGGATTCTGCTGCAAGTTACGAAGTGCATCTACATCGTGTTGAGGCAACGGATACCAGTAATTACGCATATTCGAGAATCCTCGAACTTCTTTAGTCATATCAAATTTCTCATAAGTAAAACTTTCTGGTCTGGTTTTATCACCATAGGAACCAACCGGATGAAATTTAACTCCTTGAAGCGGGTATGCTGTCTTAAACAAATCGTGCATAATCATCCAACGGCGAACATCCCACCAACGGTGATTCTCGAACATGAGTTCTACTCCACGTTCACGACGATATGCTTCACGAAACTTTTCCGGATCATTTACTATATCTGAGGGCAAATCCGTCACATCTACACGATTACGAACCAAATTAATAGCCTCTTCTGCTGTCATTCCACAATTCTCAACCGTTGCTGTAGCACTTCCAGTTGCTTCAAATGACGCTTCTGCAAAATCCAAATACAGTTGAGCAACCCGAATAAAAACAGTTTGTGCGCAATATCTTAACCATTTATCACTGCCACTGGGAAAATGTTGGCCATGAGCATCCTCCCAAAGAAATTTACGGCACATAAAGCCAGACATTTCACGCCCATTCGAATGTTTGGATGTCAAGAAATCATTATATGGTTTTGAACCAACCCATAAGCGAATATAATAGGTCGCACCATTCTGATAAGTCCCCCATTTATCACCCGGAATCAGAATATTATTATAGAAACGAGGATCACGCTTAGTGAAAGCATGTTCCGAATCAAACTTATAACCGGAACGAGGATCAGTAATCGGATAGTAAATTCCATCATCCCCCTGACGTTCATACATATTAACAGCATTCAACGTTGGACAAGACATAGCAAATGCTTCCGAACCCGTCCCTGTGGCCAATTCAGGATAAAGCCAGAATGCACGTAATGTTTTCTCCCGGTCTGTCGTATTTTTCATGCTACGGCGTGTCCATATATGTTCAGGTTGTTTTATCTGGGTATCGGGAAACCAGAAAATATTTGTATATTCTTCTTTAGTTTCCATTCTAACCCCAGTCACACTCTCATTATCCTTCATATACTTAATAGCCTGCCAAGCTGCCTGTGCCGCTTTCTTTGCCCGTTCCCGATCATAGGTTTTAACTTCAACTGAATTCAAATCATTTTGCATTAAGGGGCTTGCATCATACAGTAAGGCCATTTCTTTAAAAGCCATAGCCGCCAATTTTGTAGGACGCCCATATTGCATATTTTCCCAAGTATCAGGAAGCATAGCTATTGCCTTATCAATGTCTCCAATCATCCAATCTGAACTTTCATGATAAGTAACACGAGGAAGATCATCATCCCCACCTGCAAAAACCCGATCTATGATCGGCATACCTCCATAACGTTTTATAACGGAAAAGTAAAACCAAGCTCGATAAAAATAAGCTTGCCCCAGAATTTCATTTTTTTGATCTTCCGTCAACGGAACCTGATCGATATTGGCAATCACACGGTTCACAATACGTAACGACGGGTAAGCTTTTCCTATCGGTGTTCTATCGCCATTACCTATTTCGGTAACATTCTCACTTTTACCAGTCAATAACCAAGAACCTGAAAAGAATTTAGCAAAAACCGTACTATTAAACGTTGTTGCCATTTCATCGGCCATCACACCTACATAAGTACGACCATAACCACCTGCATCAGCACTTTCAAACCAATTGTAGTTATCTAATTTAGAATATACACCATCCAAAAAGCCACGAATCGATTCATAATTTGCATAAACAGAAGTCTCATCAAGCCCTCCTGCATCTTCACGCTTATCAAGAAAATCTTCGCATCCTACAGTTAAAAACAAGAAAATTCCTGCTAATATATATACATATTTATTCTTCATACTACTAATTATTTAATTAATCAGAATGAGAGTCTGATGCCAGACGTTATCGAACGCAATATAGGATAACCGGTCTGGTTACCTTCCGGATCAATGCGGTTATCTCCTCCCCAAAAAGTCAATAGGTTGTTACCATTCACATAAACTTGCAGATTGGAGATACGTGCAGCTTCCAACCAACGTTTAGGTAATTTATAGCTAACTTCAAGATTCTTTAAACGCAGATAAGAAAAGTTTCGATAACGATACGTGCTCTCTGTCCCATTAAATTTACCATTATTAGTCAAATGTAAAGCTGGAGCTGTGATACCACTCTGATTGGCAGTTTCCGGTGTCCACGCAGCCATAACATCAGGTTGTGCATTGATTTTCCCATCAATGAATGAAGCCATATATACATGATCCACTAATTTATAGACTCCAGTTGGAGCATAAAACATAGCACTGAATCCCAGTCCTTTCCAATCAAATCCTAATTGAAAGCTATAAGTATGCAACGGATAATTGAGTTGTGAGACAGCCACTTTGTCAGAGCCATTTAAAACACCATTGGCATCAAAATCAACATAAACTAAATCACCAGGGATTACCTGACTTGGAGCCACAGAATTTATAGAGCCTGTTTGAGCATAATTAAATACATCATCAATGGTTCCATAATTACCGATAGCCAAATAACGGATCTGATGTCCAATAGGTTTTCCAGCCCCTTTCAGATGCTCTGGAGAACGATATGGATCATCACGGAATACAACCCGGTTTTCACTTGATGCCATAGTGAAACCGACATTATAATGAAAATCCTTACCAATCTTATCCTGCCAGCGTAACTCTACTTCAAATCCATGGTTTTTGGTCCTACCCATATTTACCGCATTAAAAGTAGCACCTGCTATTGATGAAGTTGTATTAGGCGTCATCAAAATATCTTTTCGTTTTTCATCAAACAAATCCAATGTCATGGATAATTTATTCCAAAGTCCCACTTCAATCCCTAAATTTTGTTTGGTCGATTTTTCCCAAGTAGAACCTACATTGGCAATAGAACCTTCTTTATAAATTGGTCCCCATTCATGCGTTTGCGTATCACCCAATGTAATTACTCCGCCGGAAGTAAACGACTGAATATAATTCCAACGACTTGCTCCGGCATCAGAACCTACCTTACCCCATGAATAACGCAACTTAAGATTAGTCAACACCTTACTTAGACTACTCTTTTTTATAAACGGCTCTTCAGAAAGACGCCATCCTAAAGAGAATGAAGGAAACAGACCAAAACGATGTCCACGGGCAAACTTTTCCGACCCCGTATATGAAACATTCACTTCCCCCAAATATCGTTCTTTCCAGTTATACGTCACACGCCCTACCCAGTCTTCATTATAGCTAGGGAAACGAACATTATCCCCGTCTTTTGAATCATAGATTTGCCGGTTAAACAAAGCAAGCGCACCCACATTATGGCCACTGAATGAACGGTTGTAGGCCACTGAAAATTCATAATAGAAACGGCGGGTATACCCATCCAACCTATCATAATATTCAACAGAAGGAGACAATGGAACAGATTCTGCATCCGGAAGACGCGTATTCTCAATCATCGGATACGAAACTGATCCATCCTGATTCAGAATCGGATTAGCATAATCGTAAACACGATGATAACGAATTATAGACTTTAATGCCTGATTGGCATTTCCTCCACGAGCTACATTAGTCGAAGTGGTAGAGGATGAAGAATACGATATCTTAGCACCAACTTTTAATCCTGGAGTAATAAAGTCCAGTTTCTGCTCAAGGGATGCATCATACCATCCCTGAAAAGTTTTACGCAAGTTCGCACCAGCCAGATTCATATTAGCCACAGGATTCTTTTCTTCATCATCTCCCCAATATCCGTCAGAATATTTCACAGGATGATCGCTTGTAGATTCCGTCATTATACGATTAAACGGATTATCACTATCAAGAGACTTATTACGATATGCCATTTTACCAGCGACATTCACTGAAAGTTTGGTTGTCGAAGTTATATTAAAATCAAAATTAGAACGCCAATTATAACGTTTATAAGTATGTCGCGGATCAAATGCCTCATTTTCTTTCAAATTGTAAATATCACCGTCTCCCTGATAACCTACAGAAGCAAAATACTTCATATAATCCGTACCACCACGTATATTCACATTATAATTCTGTGTATAACCACTACTTACCAATTCATCCCACCAGTTCACATAAGGAAATACATCGTTATAAGCGCCATAGTTACCTTCATTATAAGCACGCTGCCAAGCTTCAATCGTAGAAAGCGGAATCAACTTATCCCAGCTTCCATCATTGGCAAGTCCCTGATTATATGCCTGCATAGCAGTTACATGGTCGGCTAGATGCATACTTGTTGTCGGATTCTTAAACGTTACATTGGCTGAAAAACTTATTTTCGGTGAACTATCTGTACCACGTTTGGTCGTAATAAGAATTACTCCATTACCACCACGCACACCATAAACAGCTGTCGCAGAAGCATCTTTCAATACAGAAATTGTTTCAATCTCATTCATGTCGATATCATCCATGTCCCGTTCGATGCCATCTACCAATACTAACGGGTTCGTATTTCCCCAAGTACTTTTACCACGAATATACATCGTCACATCATTATCACCAGGCTTTCCCGAAGAATTGATGGCTATGACACCATTTAACTTTCCTTGAAGAGCTTCCGAAACAGAGTTTACACTACCAGACTTCATCAATTCCAGCCCGTCAGCTTGAGTAATAGAACCAACATTCGTTACTTTTTTCTGAACGCCATAGCCCACTACTACAACTTCTTCAAGAACACTCGCATCTTCCTGCATTTTAAAAACAGTTCTTTTCGCCGCCTCTTCAGCTTTCATTTCAATGGCCTTATACCCCACATACGAAAATTGAAGAATGGAATTGGCTTTGACAACCAGTTGAAATTCTCCATCAAAGTCTGAAATCGTACCTGTGGTAGTTCCCTTAATCTGGATGTTCACACCAATAAGGGTCTCACCACTTTTTGCATCTACAATTCGCCCTTTGATTGTCTTTGGCCATCCTCCATCGGCACGACCAAGCTGTACCGAAAAGAGCAATAGAACCAGCATCAGCAGACGAAATACTTTCGTGCTAAAGTCTAAATTTCTCATAAATTAGATCCAATTAGGTAATTAATATTAAATGTTATCAAATCTCTTTACGTAGTTTATACAATAACCTTAATTTGTCGGGAATATTAAATTTACCATTTAATGAATCCCCGGCATACCAGGTAGAAAACACTCCTTCCTGAGTAGCATAAAGCGTATCACGTGCTTCCTCTAACTCTCTAATTGCAGCATCCATATTTTTTGCTCGTTCATCAGAACTCTTATATGCAAGAATAAAATGATATAACGAACGACTTAATGCTTCCATATAATGGCATGGAGCAGCCAGATTATCTCTGAAGAAACACTGATCCTGCTTTGGCAGTCGTTTCTGAATAATTTCACAACGACGGGAAACTTCACCAAAACGAATAGCAGCTCTCTCCATTCCAGCAATTAAAGAATCGACCTGATTGTTCCCGTCAATACGGAATGTCCGCCCTGGAATCCGTTCAAATCCTATATCGTACAAAGGATTCGGGGAAAAATCTTTAAAACGCTCTCCTATCTGATCAAATACACGTGAATATCTTAAATCCTGAAAAAGAAACTGACGCTCCATATTTGGAAATATAGAAGGCTTTTGCTGCCAATAAGCATTATAATAATCACGATAAAGCTGAACAACTTCAGCAGCATGTTTCTTTCCAAAATATTGGGTACAGAAGTCAAGTAAAAATGAGTCGGTATTATAAGTCTGCATATCCCACATCATACGGGCATTAGCAGCCATCTCCATTACAAATTCCCGCAAATTCCCCGCATTAACAACAGAGAAAGTTAATGGACCTCGAGTATTGACATAGCGATAATTAAACTCCATTTTCCATGGGCCTTCAGCCGGAGCTAGATGAGCACCGGTAGAAGTAAACTGAAGATTCATATAATAGCCCAGCTTTACTTGCTTTTTCATATCAAAGGCAACCAAATCATCATAAGGATAATGGTCTCTCCGTCCGGCCACAAAGGTCCAAAGCATATTTTCACCTGTTGGTGGTTGAAGATAGCCTTTAGCCAGTAAATCAGATAGTTCGTCATAAAAAGTCATACGAACAAAAGGCTCTCTCTCACCTGTGGCTTTCTTTATCATGTCCAATTGAATATGCATCATGCGATTAATAACCTCCGCACGTTCTTTATCTGTTTTCGGAGCATCAGAGAAAGCAGCCCAAAAAGGCTGGTCGTTTATCCCACGGAAAGAAATTTGCCACAGATTTTCCTGTTTATCGTGGCACACAGTTTCAATGCTATACTGCCAAAACTCACGAAGTGATTGTTCATCAGACAATAATAATTTAGGTGGTTCGATTTTGCGTACTTTCCGCCAATAGCCCTCCCAGTTCATTAAATTGTTGTTACAAGCAACATGATGGTGCGAAGTCAATATAAGGCCATATTTACGTAATAAAGCTGCTCGTCTATTTAATTTATAATCAGGATAAGTAACTGTCGCTTCTAATTCTACAGTATTAAGTTTCAGTCTTAACATAGTTTCAAGCCACAGCTCATCATTTTCTTTCGATAATTTCCTCCATGGCTCAAATAAATCCGTATCATTGGGAAACCATGCACGATACCGAACCTGGGGTGACTTCTGATAATAATCAAAATCAGTAGGAATCGTCACCTGCTTCTTATATTGTGGTTCCCAAGACGAAAAATACCATAATGGCGGTACTTCAAGAAACTGTTCACAAAAAGTATAAATAGCATAAATAGTACCACGCATATCTTTTCCATGGAGGTATATCCTATTTCTCTGTAGATCACAATAAATTCGATGCGATTCAAGACCATCTAAAAGGCGAAGTGATGATTCATTAATCAATAGATCATTCATAGATTCATTAACAACTATGATATCTATCCCCTTTGCATTATCGGCTTTTTGAGAGATCTCCGGTTTATAATGCATCACCTTCTCAAAATCTTTAGACAAAGTCTCTACTGCCAATTTCACTGGTGCAACTTCACGACTGGATATCACTATCTGAAAGTTCCCACTTTTTAAATTCAAAGATGAGCTGGCATTTATTGCTAAAGATGAAATAGAAATAAAAGGCAGCATAATCAGAAAGGATAAAAACAGTCTACTATATTTCTTCATAGTTTCACATTTTTTTAAATTTAAGTCATTTACATTCTTTATTCGTTAAAGTGTAGGCAAATTTAAAGATTATGAATCGGATAAAAATGAGGTATTTCTGTTGTATAATAAAAATATAGGCTTTTACAAGAGTATTTCTTTTAATAATCAGCAACTTAACCAATCAGAGTTAAGTGAAAATATAGGCTTTTACATATACTCATATAGCCTATATTCTAATCTTTTTTTATATATAATGAAGCTACAAATTGCCTTTATATGTTTTTTTATATATTTTTGCGGAAGTACTTATATTGGATTACCTCTATTATACCTTACATCAAAATTTATGCAGAACGTTAAACTGAAATATAGCTTTGTTTTTTGGGTGATATCCTTTATTCTTACTTCTATGTTTTACATTGGGTGTGCTCAAGGCCGACAAGTCAAAGATAAAAAAGATATTGAAAAGAAAATGTCGCTCGCATTGCAACAGAAAGGAATGTACCGCCAAAAGAAAATGGAGCGAACAGATTCTATCAAGGCTCTTCTTCATGCCAATGAAAAAGCGATGAGTAAGAAAGAGATGTTTAAAGAGTATGTGGATTTATACAATGAATTCAAACTATATTCTTTCGACTCTGCCTATCATTATGCTACACAGTTATGTAAGATAGCCAATGAGATAAATCAACCGAACTACCAAGTTGCTGCCAAAACTCAATTGGGTTATATCCTTGCACGTGGAGGTTTCTTTAAAGAAGCCATTGACACTCTTTCTTCAATCCAAATTGAAAAAGATTCATTACCCGACATCGTACTATCAAACTATTATATTAGCTTCGGTCGTGCTTATCATGATATGGCTGACTATACTAAAGATGACGTATTCTCTGTGAAATATAATAAACTGGGCAATGATCTTTTATACAAGAGCTTATCACATTTGACTGATTCATTAACGATATATTATGTAAAAGGGAAAATAGCTCTAAAAGAGGATAAAATAGAGAAAGCCAAACTTTTTTATCAACAAGCATTACATTTATGCGATACTACTGATTCTGAAACACGATCTATCCTTCTGTCCACAATGGCATTTATTGATCGTAAACTGGAGCTAAACGATGAAGCTATTGATTATTATGTAGAAGCGGCTATCAATGATATTCATAGTGCGATTAATGAGTCGGTATCTTTAAGGGGACTGGCAACTATACTTTATTATTATAAAAACGAGGTGGATCTTGCTTCCGAATATATAAATGAAGCTTTTGAGGATGCAACTTTCTATGGGACACGACATAGGATGAATGTAATCGGAACGCTATTACCGGTTTTTGTAGGAGAAAAGCTCGATATAGAAAAAGTAAAAAGACAAACTTTCCAAGACAGTTTTATCTTAAGTTCTATATTTACCATCGTATTAATCATAGCCATAGTCTATATTCTGATACAAATGAAGCGTCTCCGCCGTTCACGAGAACTGCAAGAAGGACTAAATCTCAAATTAGCAGAAGCAAATCGAATTAAGAATTCATATATAGGACATTATTTAGATACAACTTTCAAACTAGTCAACCAATTAGATAAATTTGTATTAATAGGCCAACAGAAACTGGACAATAAGCAATACGATTCACTTTATTCAATGATTCATAATCTAAATCTGGAATATAACAGAAAAAACACATTTGCCGATTTTGACCAGACTTTTCTTTCATTGTTCCCTACATTCGTAGAAAGTTTCAATGCACTGCTTCAACCTGAAGACCAATTCATTATAGATAATAAGTCTTCCTTGAATTCTACTCTACGGATTTTTGCTCTAATACGACTGGGTATTATAGAAAATGAACAAATCTCTAATATTTTAGGATATTCAGTGAATACAGTATATAATTACAGAGTCCGTACTCGCAATAAAGCAACAGAACCAAAGAATTTTGAGGAGAATGTCAAGAAAATAGGTTTATAGGCTTTATATGGTGATATGTGAAAACCTATATTTTCATATATCACTATAAATATATTCTATTGATTATAAGCAATTTAAAATTCAAGTGCATCTATATTTTCATTATATAATAAACATACTTCATTCTTATCCGACTCATAATCTTTAAATTTGCCTACACTTCAATCAATGAAGAAAACTAATGGCTTAAATTTAAAACCATGAAAAGTATAATGAATATGTACAACTTTATCAAAATTCTGTTTTCTATTTATTTATTGTGTATTTATACAACAGTATCAATCGGACAAAATAGAATTAATAATAGCAGAAATGTGCAACGTATCTGGCTTGATTCTGAAATTGCCCATCAGGGAGATTATCAATGGAAAATGATAAAAGCAGGAGATGCAACAGACCCCGGAGAGAAGATTTCGTTATCAAATTATGCAACTGCAAACTGGATGCCGGCTATCGTTCCCGGAACAGTTCTGAATTCTTTGGTGTATAACCAAAAATACCCGGAGCCTT